>Ga0209487_1000289_pt1 | contig 45357 bp, 37 predicted proteins | sample Poulit2012_FD_187524 | JGI IMG/M metagenome (GOLD analysis project Ga0209487, IMG submission 187524) | Agricultural soil microbial communities from Georgia to study Nitrogen management - Poultry litter 2012 (SPAdes) (version 2) | ecosystem: Environmental > Terrestrial > Soil > Agricultural land... | reverse complement strand
CCGGTGTTACAATCCAACAATGTCATTCGATTACGACCTGCTGAAGAAACTGTCAGAAGCCGCGGGGATACCGGGGCGTGAGGATCAGGTGCGCGAACTCATCAAGTCAGAACTCGGTGAGCTGGCAGCCGAGGCACGCATCGACGCGATGGGTAACCTGGTCGTCCGGCGCGACGGGCTCGAGGATGCACCCACCGTGATGATCAGTGCCCACATGGATGAGATCGGTTTCATCATCCGCCACATCGACGACAAAGGTTTCCTGCGTGTGCAGAACTTCGGTGGCTTCGACACGCGTAACCTGTTCGCCCGTCAGGTGCTCGTGCATTCACGCGACGGCAACAGCCGTGTCGGAGTGCTGAACCCTGGCGGCAAGCCGGTTCACATCGCCAGCGCTGAGGAACGCAAGAAGATTCCCGAGGTCGAGGAGTTCGTTGTCGATCTGGGCCTTGAGGCGGAACAGGTGAAGGCAGAGTACCGCATCGGTGACATGATCACGCTGCTGCAGCCTTACCAGGACCTTGGTGACGTCGTCACCGGCAAAGCGCTGGATGACCGGACCGGCTGCTGGATACTCATCGAATCGCTCCGGCGGCTCAAGTCACCGCAGGTGAACATCGCGGCTGTCTTCAGCACCCAGGAGGAAGTGGGGCTGCGTGGTGCGGTCGCCAGCTCCTTCAGCCAAGAGCCCGACATCGGGATCGCACTGGACACGACGCTTGCGGTCGACACGCCAGGTACCCCGGAGCACCTTTCGGTGACCAGGCTCGGCGAGGGGGTGGCGATCAAGGTCAGTGATTCGAGCGCCATCAGCAACGGCTGGCTGGTCGATGCCATGTCCGAACTTGCCGAGGAGAATGGTATCGCCCACCAGTTCGAGGTGCTTCCGCGTGGGGGAACCGATGCCGGTGCCATCCAGCGCAGCCGTGGTGGCGTCGCCAGCATCACACTGTCGACCCCATCCCGCTACGTCCACACCGTCACCGAGATGGTCGCCAAGCGTGACCTGGAGGCCGCCGTCGCCCTGCTCGTCAGGTTCCTGGAATCCGATGCCTGGACGCGGTCGCCGGCAAGCAGCTAACTTGCCCGGCTGAGCTTCAGCACCTGACCGTCCGTCTCATCGGTCACCAGCCAGACAGTACCGTCATCGGCCAGCTGCACGTCCCGGATGCGCTGGCCGATGCTGATGTGTTCGTGTTCCACAACCTTGCCTGAAGCGATGCGCTGACGGACGAGGCCTTCCGTCATCAGCCCGCCCGTCAGCAGGTCACCGTGCCAGGAGGTGAACTCGCCGCCTGTCACGAACGCCAGTCCTGATGGCGCCACGGTCTCCTCGAAGTAGTGCACAGCCGGGATGGTCCCCTCGACGTACGGACCATCCCCGACCCGGGCACCCGAGTAATCCGTTCCGGCGCAAGCGAGGGGCCAGCCGTAGTTGCCGCGTGCTTCGATGCGGTTCAGTTCATCGCCGCCCTGTGGGCCATGCTCGTTCTCCCACAGCTCGTGCGTCTGGGGATTGAAGGCAATGCCCTGAGAGTTGCGGTGACCGTACGAGTACACGTACGGGTCTGCTTCACTGTCACCGATGAACGGGTTGTCATCCGGCACGGTACCGTCCCGGTGCATGCGCAGGATCTTGCCGGCCTGATCAGCGAGGTTCTGGGCCCGGTTCATGTTGCGCCGGTCCCCGATGGTGATGAACAGCGTGTGATCGGCAGGGTGCCAGGCCATCCGGCCACCGAAGTGCAGGCTGGCCGAATCCTGGTTCTCCCGCTTCAGCTCGAAGATCGTGGTCACCTCGGTCAGGTGGGGAGTGGGATCAGTGACAAGCACGGCCCGATCGATCGCTACCGCTGCTCCTGCATCCGTCGGCTTCGAGTAACTCAGGTAGATGCAGTTGTTGGATTCAAACTCAGGGTCGGTTTTAACGTCGAACAGGCCGGCCTGGCTGCTGCTGTCGCCGTGAAAGCGGAACACGCTGTTGACTCCCGCAAGGGGCTCACTCAGTGACCCTTCGGCACTGCCGAGCCGCAGCCGGCCGTGATCGCGTTCGGTGACAAGGAACCGTCCGTTTCGCAGAAGTGCGATAGCCCAAGGCCGCTGGAGACCACCAGCGACGACTTCCGCCTTGATCCGCACGTGATCGCTATCGATGATCATGCTTGCCTCCACAATGGCATCGACTTACGAGGTTAACGCGCCGGGCCGCAGCTGAATCGGTGCCAGCTGCCAGTCATGAGGTGATTACCGGGGAAGCGGCGGTGGCTGCCAGTTGACAGTCAGGTCTCCTCCAGCGGCGTCAGGACGCACGGTCAACGGCTGAACCAGGCGGGCCTGGCGTATAAGACACAGCCTGCTGTCAGTCTCCTGGCAGTAGTAGATGGTGATGTCAACAGCCAGCTCAGCCGCACCCTCCGCCAGCTGCAGTGGTGTTGTCAGCTCCAGGGGATACTCCGGAGCTGCGAAGGTGAACAGCTCCGCGGCGCTGCTGACTGTGGCGTCAGCGTCGCTGGAGAGGCTGATGGTGAGGGGAGCCAGGTGGTTGGCGACGTAACCGTCCGGAAGGCTCAACAGCAACCGCAGGCTGCCTGCGCCAGGAGCGGCAGTTACCGCTGGCAGCTCGATCAGTTCGTCATGGCTGTCCGGACCGGGCCGCACCAGCAGACTGTCCGGGTCGCTGAGGCTCAGTGTGGCAACAGCTCCGGTGCCGCGATCGACGATCCGAACCGCGTGATTGTTGGTGTCAGCGATGAACATGTGCGTGTCGGTGACACTCAGCCCGCCCGGCTCGTAAAAGGCCGTATGCAGGCCGGATCCGTCCGAGAACCCCGCAGCGCTTTCGCCGAGCATGCGGCGGACGGACCGGGTTCCGGGGTCCAGTTGCTTGATGCTGTGATTGTACGTATCAGCGATGAACAGCTGACCGTCGTGCCAGGCGACCGATTTCGGATGCTGCAATCTGACTTCCTCACCCGTACCATCGACGTCACCGAAATCGAACAGTCCTGTGCCCACGAGTGTCACGAGTTCGCCGGCCGGATCCAGGTCGGCGCGCCGTATTGCCGACGCCTCGCTGTCAGCGATGTAGAGGTGCTGTCCGTCGGTAGCGAGTCCGCTCGGCTGGTTCAGCCCGGCGTTCCTCAGAGGCCCGTCCAGCAGCCGCTCGTGTCCGCTGCCGGCATGCAGGTAGAGGAAGCCGTCAGTCGGATCGAAACGCCACAGCTGATGTTGCCCGGCCATGGCAACGTACACCTGGGAGTCCAGCCAGAGGACGTCCCACGGCGAGTTCAGCCCGTGCACCAGACCGTTGGCGCTGGTCATCCCGAACATGTACTCCTGCTTGCCATGGCCGGCTACCGTCGTGACCGTGCCTGCGGCCAGATCGATCAGCCGCAGCGCGTGGTTGCCTGTATCAGCCACGTAAAGTGTTCCGTGATCGGCGAGCGTCAGTCCCTGGGGTGACTTGAATCCGGCCTCACTGAACGCTCCGTCACGCAGTTCAGGTGTTCCGCTGCCGATCACCTGTCGGACCGTGCCGGCGAAATCCGTGACGACTATCCGGTTGTTGCCGCTGTCCGCGATGAACAGCCGGCCGGAGTCCGCATCAGCCAGCACCTTGCCGGGGAAACGCAGGGCTGAGCGCGGTCGGGCGACCTCACCGACTCCGAAATGCAGGGGTTGGCGCACCAGCGTTCCGCGAGCCTCGAACACCGGGATCATCTCACTTATTATCGAATCGAACAGGTCGAAGATACCTTCACCGGCATGCCGGCCGACTACCCGTCCTTCCGGGTCGATGAGGATGAAACCAGGCCAGGCGTTCATCCCGTAACTGCGCCATATCTCGAAAGCTGCGTCGTTGACGATCGGTTCCTGGCGTCCGTAGCGTTCCGCGATCATCTTTATGTTGTCCGTTACAGCTTCGTTGGAGAACTTGGCGCTGTGGACGCCGATGACGACCAGTTCCTCGTCATACTTCTCCTGCAGTGCTTTCAGGTCCGGAATGACGTGCACGCAATTGATGCAGCCGTACGTCCAGAAGTCAAGCAGCACGATGCGGCCCTGCAGTCCGGCCAGAGTCAGGGGCTGAGCAGTGTTGATCCAGTCGAGTCCTTCCGGGAACTCGACGGCGGCATTCGTACCCAGGTAACGGCTGTCCTGAGCCGCGGCGGGCAGCCACAGCAGCAGGAGCAGCGGCAGGAGCAGTCTCCTCATGTCCGGATGATAGGGCGCGAACCGTTAACTGTCTGTCTCCCGCATCATGGCCATGAACTCAGCGACGACCTCGGGATCGAACTTGCTGCCTGCCTGCTCCACGATGTAATCGAGTGCTGAGGCAGCTGACCATGCTTCCCGGTAGGGCCGGTCGTTGGTCAGGGCATCGTAAACATCCACGACGGCGAAGATGCGTGCTTCAAGTGGGATCGCTTCGCCTGCGAGTCCATCAGGGTAGCCGCTGCCATCCCAGTTCTCGTGGTGCGAGTAGGGGATGGCCAGGGCCGGCTGCAGGAACGGAATGGGAGCCAGCAGCTGCAGGGCGTATACCGGATGCTGCTCCATGATGCTGCGTTCCTCCGCTGTCAGCCGGCCGGGCTTCAGCAGTATGCTGTCCGGCACCCCCATCTTGCCGATGTCATGCAGCAGTGCACCCCGCCTGATGTGCTCGAGTCGTTCCGGCGCCACTGACATCCGCTGAGCCAGCCGGACGGTCAATTCTGTCACCCGCTGGCTGTGCCCTTCGGTCTCCTCATCCCGCAGGTCCAGTGCCCGTGACCAGCCTTCGATCGTTCGGTCGTAAGCAGCTCGCAACTCCGCGTTGGACTGTTGCAGGTCGCTCAGCATCCGCGTTCCGCTCAGTGACAGTGCGGCCTGACTGGCGAGTGCATCAAGGAACTCCTTCCAGTCGTCATCCGGTTCGAACGCCGACCGGTGGAACAGCGTGAGGACGCCTTCAAGCTCCCCGTTGGCGATGAGCGGGACTGCTGCACAGAAGAGGAAGCCTTCAGGCTCGATATGATCCCAGTTCAGGAACTTGTTCTGCAGCTGCTCCGCGTCATTGACGTATACCGGAGCCCGCTGCCTGGCAGCCTGTCCGGTGATCCCCTCACCCAGGCCTACCTCCACCAGCTGCAGCGGACCGTCGGCCTGCCTGAAGCCGATGCCGCGCTCCCAGTAGAGCGTGCCGGTGTTCCGCTCGAACCGCTGGATTGCCGCGGCGTCGATGCCGAGCCGGAGGGTGACCTGTTCAAGTATCACCCTGATGGTATCTGCCGGTCCCGAGCCGCGGCTGATCGCAGCATCGATCATGTGGAACGCTGTCAGCTGCTCGATACGTTTCTCCAGGTGCAGGTTCAGCGTGCGGATATCACGTTCAGCCTCCACGATCTGACTGATGTCAAAGCCGAGACCGACGATGAAAGCCTCATCCTTCATCGGGAAGGTGCGGGTGCGGAATTGGAACGGCACCGCCTTGCGGTCCACGGTGTCGACCGGGATCGTGGCATGCAGCTGCCCCTCGTCCAGCAGGCGCTGGACAGCAGCCCGGAAACCCGGCAGCTGACCCTCCGTCAGGTAGCTGGTCACAGTCTGGCCGACCAGTTCGCGTTCGCCGGCATCCGAACCCAGTCGCTGCATGGCGGCATTGGCCCGCACGAGCCTCAGGTCACGGTCCAGCACGAAGAACACGCCCGGCAGGCTGTCGATGATGGCCTCCGCGAAGTTGCGCTGGTCGTTCAGCTCCCGCTCCGTTTCCCGCCTTCTGGAGATCTCCGCCGAAAGCTCGGACTCACGCTGCCGGGAGTTGGCCAGCGCTGCCGTCGTCGTCTGGCCGAACCGGTCGAGGATCAGGGCGTGGATGACCAGCACCGTCAGGAACTGGGCAGTCACCAGCAGCAGCCGGCGTTGGGACTCCGGTTCGGCTCGCGTGAGGCCATACTGCTGAAGCAGCAGCGTGGCAGCGAAGATCGCAGTGATGGTCAGCACCGTGTAGAGCAGGTAAGCGCGGTTCAGGGCAAGCCCGGCGAGTGCAAGGGGCACGAGCAGCAGGAGCAGGCATTCCGCCGCGTCCAGACCGAACAGCAGCAGGGGACCTGCAGCTGCAGCGACGAAACAGATGTTGACGATGAGGACAGCCAGGCGCAGCTGACCCCGGGCCAGGAGCCACAGGCCACCTCCGGCCGCAAGCGCTACTGCGGACAGCGTGAACGGTGATGACGGTCCCGCCAGGTCCAGCTTTTGGCCGTACAGCAGCAGCAGTACCGCCACCGCCAGTATGAGCAGCAGCAGGCCCGCGACGAGGCGCACCTGGCTGCGCTCAGGACTGTGCGGTGAGCCATCGACGCCCCATTCAGGCATACAGGATTGTAAGCTACGCTGTTCAGGGGCTGCTGGTCATCTGTCAGACCGTGGGGGGGGTCAGTTGTACTGGGCGCGGTGCAGGCTGCTGTAGACGCCTGGCTGTGCTATCAGCTCTTCATGCCGACCCTGCTCGGCGATGCCGTTGCCGTCGACTACGACGATGCGGTCGGCGTCACGGATCGTGGCCAGCCGGTGCGCGATCACCAGGGTCGTGCGGCCGCGCGACAGCTCCTGCAGCGACTGCTGGATCGCCCGTTCTGTCTCCGTATCGAGAGCGGAGGTCGCTTCATCGAGTATGAGTATCGGTGGGTTCTTCAGGAACATGCGGGCTATGGCCAGGCGCTGTTTCTGCCCGCCTGACAGTTTCACGCCGCGTTCACCGATGACGGTGTCCAGACCGTCAGGCAGGTCTGCGAGCACCTCCTCAAGCCGGGCGCGCCTCGCCGCCTCAAGTATCTCTTCTTCGGCGGCGTTGAGGTTGCCGTAACCGATGTTTTCGCGCACCGTTCCGCCGAACAGGAACACGTCCTGCTGGACCACACCGATTTGCTGGCGCAGCGACTTCAGCGTCAGGTCGCGGATGTCGTGACCGTCGATGGTGATGCTGCCACCATCGACCTCATAGAAGCGGGGCAGCAGTGCTATCAGCGTGGACTTGCCTGCACCGCTGGGTCCCACGAAGGCGACGGTCTCACCGGCTCGGATGTGCAGGTTCACATCGTTCAGCACCGGCCGGTCCCTGTCGTAGCCGAACTGAACGCCGCGGAAGCGGATGTCGCCCTGCAGCTCGGGGGCCGGGACGGCACCAGGGCGGTCCGTGATCTCAGGTTCTGTATCGAGCAGTTCCACGAACCGCCTGAATCCGGCGATTCCTTTCGGGTAGCTTTCGAGTACCGCGTTGACTTTCTCGATCGGCCGGAAGAACACGTTGACCAGCAGCAGGAAACCGACGAACTCCCCGTTGCTCAGCTGCCCCTGCAGTACGAACCAGCTGCCGGTCACCATGACCACCAGCTGGGTGATGCGCATGCTCAGGTAACTGAACGAGACACTCTTGGCCATGATGCCGTAGCCGGTCAGCTTGTGGCGCCGGTACTCGGCGTTCTCCCTGGCGAACAGCTCCTTCTCATGCTCCTGGTTGGCGAACGCCTGCACCACGCGGATGCCGCCTACGTTCTCCTCGATCCGGGTGTTGAACCGCGCGATCGTCGTGAAGATCTCGCGCCAGGTGCGGGTGAAGGCACCGCCGTAGCGGCTGGTGAGCCAGATGACCGCCGGCAGTACCGCGAAGGTGATGGCGGCCAGCACCGGGTGCGCCAGGAACATGAGGATGAACGCACCGATGAGCGTCATCACTGCGATGAAAGCGTCCTCGGGGCCGTGGTGGGCGACTTCCCCGATCTCCTCAAGGTCTTTGGTCAGCCGGGCAACCAGGGTGCCGGTTTTCTCATTGTCGAAGTAGCTGAATGACAGCGATTGGACGTGATCGAAGGCCTCCTGGCGCATGTCGGTCTCGATGTTGACGCCCAGCATGTGGCCCCAGTAGGTGACAACGTAGTTCAGGGCCGCGTTGATCACGTAGATGACCAGCAGGCCTGCTGCGGCCGCGGCGATGACCGGCCAGTTGCCTGAGGGCAGCAGAGTGTCCACGAACAGGGACACGACGACGGGGAAGCCGAGTTCCATCAGGCCGGAGATGACAGCGGCGCTGAAGTCGAGCCAGAACAGTCTGCGGTAGGGGCGGTAGTAGGAGAAGAACCTTCTAAGCATCGTCGGGGTACCGGTCGTTGGGCGAGCCGGAACGCCAATGATACGCCAGCGGTTGGGGTTCAGCCTGTTGTACGCGGCAAGGTGTAGAACTTCTCGACGGCGAACGACTCGCGACGGAACGCCTGTGTGCGTTCGTCGGCGTCCGCTTCACCACTCTCCAGCTGCTCGAACATCAGCTGAGTCTGGCTGCGGTGCGCCTTGAGGGCACCGGCCTTGCGCCGTGCCACGCTGCGGATGTCCACGTAGCGGTCCGGTGGACCCAGTCGCTCCAGCGCATCCGGGCTGCCGACAGCCACTGCGAGCAGCAGTGGACGTTCGGTGGGTTCGAGACCGGCGACAGCACGCTGCGTGGCTTCGCCCAGAGCATCGTGGTCGGGATGTACAGCGTGGCCGGGGTAGAAGGTGATGACGGTACCCGGTCTGCGTTCCCTGATCATTTCGCGGATCAGGCCCGCCACCCGGTCAGGCGCTTCGAACTCGACGGTCTTGTCCCGCAGACCAAGCATCGACCAGCTGCAGCCGAGGATGCGGCAGGCTTCAGCCAGTTCCCGCTCGCGGATGTCACGCATCGACTCCCGGTTGGCTATGGGCGGGTTGCCCATGCGACGGCCTCCGTCACCGTAAGTGCCGCACAGGTAATGGACCTGCCGGCCCTGGTCCGCGAACAGCGCCATCGTACCGCCAGCCGCGAAGCTTTCATCGTCCGGATGCGGCAGCACCACCAGCAGGTCACCACTGTTCGCTGCATCCAGTGGCGTCATCCCTTCCGTGAGCCCGCTTATGTCGTCGGGTGTCTCAAGCCAGTCCATCAGCTGTTCACTCCCTGAAAGGCGCTGTTGCCAGTTGCAGTGCCACGGTGAGGTTGCCTTCCACATCGTGGCCGGCGAGCAGCAGCTCGTCGCGTTCGTTGACGGTGAAATCGGTGAGGCCTTCGGCATAAACCCAGCCCTGCTCGAGCTTGAGTCCGACGCGGTACGGTCCCGTACCCACGATCTGACCACGCTCGTAGCTGATGCTGGCGTTACGGACGAAGGCGATCACGGGCGGTCGTTTCTCGGGACCGAGTGCGGTGTACGACCCGGTGGTCGTTTCCAGATGAAGCCAGACGGGCAGACCGCGTCGCCTGTCGAGTTCCGCCTGTACCTTGCTCAAGTCGATCTTCTGCACTCAGTCACCCTCCTGGGCGTGCCGGCACGGCAACACCCCGCGAGCCGAATAGTACCAGTTACTTCATTGGGGGAAAGCCGAGAAGAGCGTACAGTTGTGTCTTTCGGGCCGCACCAGCCGGATTGGTGTCGCCAGTTCGAGCAGTTGAGCCTCCGCCGGATCCCAGGCCGGCCATGGCGCCATCGCCGGGGGACCGTCCTTGACAAACGCTGCCCACAGCGCCATCATCGCGCTCGACAGCTCGGCCTCCTCGACCGTGAAACCGTCCTCGAAACCGCCCGTGCCGAACACGAAACTGAGTTCGGTCGCGTGGCAGCTTCTGCCTGTGCACTGCTGGACGTTGCTGTCCAATGTGAATGACGGCGCGTGACTGAAGCGGTACACGAACGCCTCACCCGTACTTGAGGTTTCTGCCAGCCGGTACGCGGGGCAGACGAATATCCCCTCATCTATCGCCCGGGAAAGAACCGGCCGTGCGTCATCCTGGTCTGCCGCTGAGAACGCCTGCCACACGTCTTTTCCGAGGTTGCCACCGAACACCAGGTCAAGGGCTGCAGGGTAGAGCAGCGCCGGCAGTGGGTCAGGGACCGCGTAGGCGACGAACATCAGCCCTTCGTCGGCGGTGAAGCCGAGCAGCATCGGTTTGGAGCGGCCGGGTTCGCTTCCGGCTGCCAGTGGTTGCCGTACGAGCAACTCACCATCGATGACCGGCTTCCAGGGCAGTACCGCCTGCAGGCCACCGTCGAGCAGTACGCTGGAGCGGCGCCAGCTCTCCTGAGCTTCGATCAGCTTCTCGACCGGCAGACTGCGCAGGCAGCTGAGCTGGTCCGTACGCAGCAGGCAACCGGTGGCTACCAGGAAGGCGTCACCGGCCAGGGAAGTGTCCTCAAGCGTCTGGTAGCTGATGGCCAGTGGTGCCGACTGGATTATGGCCGAGCGGAACAGTGGCGCGGAAGCCGGAGAGGAGTGCAGGTGCAGGCTCACGCTCATCGCCCCCGCGCTCTCACCCGCCAGGGTGACCCGGTTGGGGTCACCGCCGAACGCTGCAAGGTTCTGGTGCAGCCACTCCAAGGCGAGCAGCTGATCACGGAAGCCGTAGTTGCCCCGCAGGTCCGTCACGCCTGCCTGGGCCAGGAAACCGAGTGCGCCGAGCCGGTAATTGAGGCTCACCACGACGAGGTTGTGGCGTGAGGCGAGGAACGAACCGTCCTGCAGGTACCAATCGCTTCCCGGCAACAGTGAATCCGTTGCCGAACCGTGCGTGAAGCCACCCCCGTGGATGTAGACGAGCACCGGCAGCAGCTCAGCAGTCGTCTGGGCGGGGGCCCAGATGTTCAGGTAGAGGCAGTCCTCGTCCTGAGGTGCCGGCAGCTCAGCGTCATCAGTCCGGAACGGATCGGGTGGCTGCGGACAACTGTGACCCGGTGCCTGAGTGTTCAATAGGGCCGGCCACGGCTCGACCGGCAGCGGATCTGCGAAACGCCTGTCACCGGTGGGTGGCTGGGCGTAGGGGATACCGAGCCAGGCGTGTACCGGCCGGCCATCACGCTCCGAGAAATGGCCGCATACGTCGCCGCTGTGGGTCGTCACGACAGGGATGGGGCAGTCACTGGCGCTGCTGTTAGCGTGCGCAGCAGTCAGCAGCGTCAGCAGCAGCGCCAGCAGCCCGCGGAACACCGCCTTACTGCTCCGGCAGTCTGTAGCTGAGGTACTCCGGATGCCAGAAACGGTCCCTGACGAACTGGACCATGGCGTGCTCGTCAAGCTCGTATATGCCGAACTCACCGGCGACCCCGTCGTCCACGGCTGCGGCCATCACCCGTGCCGCTACCTCGATGCTGACGGCCTGCAGTTCAGCCACGGGCGGGTAGAGCCGCTCGGGATGCTTCTCAGCCGTGTAGGCGGCCAGTGCGTGGGCGGCCGCCAGGATCATGTTGTCTGTCACCCGCTGCGCCCGGCTGAGTACGCTGCCGAAGCCGAGCCCGGGGAACACGAAAGCGTTGTTTCCCTGGGCGATGTGATGGCTTACGCCGTCAAGCTCGACCGGGGCGAACGGGCTGCCGGCAGCGACGAGTGCCTGGCCGCCGGTCCAGCTGAGGGCGTCTGCCGGCAGTACCTCGGTGTTCTCGGTCGGGTTGCTCAGCGGGAATACGATCGGCCGATCCGTGTTGGCGCGGACGGCGTCTACGGTCGCCCGGTCGAACTGTCCGCCCTGGCCTGAGAGGCCGAGCAGTGCGGTCGCTCCCAGTTTGGTGATCACCTCAGCGAGCGGAGCGTCGGCGGTCAGGTCGAGTCCGCTGAGGAACTGCGGATCGTGAGCGTAGGGACGCTTGTACGGCTCCATCTCGCGGTCAGTGGTCAGGATGCCACGTGAATCCAGCACGACCATCCGCTCAAGCGCCTCTTCCCGGCTGAGTCCGGCGCCCATCAGGCCCTGGATGAGCAGTTCTGCGACGCCGATTCCCCCGGCCCCTGCACCGCTGATCAGGAAGCGCTGCTCGGTAAGCTCCTCACCTTTGATGCGGCAGGCGGCGAGCACTCCTGCGAGCGCCATCGCTCCGGTGCCCTGGATGTCGTCGTTGAACGAGGGGACGACGTTGCGGTAGCGCTCCAGTACTGCGAATGCCGAATCTTTGGCGAAATCCTCCCACTGGATGACTACCTTCGGGTAACGCTGCCGGACAGCTTCCACGAACTGGTCGATGAAGTTGCGGTAGGGCTTGCCTGTCAGTCTGGCCCGGTCAGTCCCGAGGTAATGGGGGTCCTCGCGCAGCGATCCGCGGTTGGTGCCCACGTCAAGCTCGACGGGCAGCACCTTGTCCGGTCCGATGCCACCCGCGGACGTGTAGATGGCGAGCTTGCCTATCGAGATGGCCATGCCGCCGACGCCCTGGTCGCCGATACCGAGGATGGCTGAAGAGTCGGTGGCGACGATCATCCGCACGTCATCCAGCGGCACGTTGGCGACTGCTTCCCGGGCGTGATTTATCGAATCGACTGACAGGGTGAGGCCGCGTGGTGACTGGTACAGCGCAGAGAAGCGCTTGACGGCCTCACCGACTGTCGGGGTGTAGATGATGGGCAGCATCTCCTCCAGATGCTGCTGCAGGATGGCGAAGAACAGGACCTCGTTGGTGTCCTGCAGCAGCCGCAGGAACGTGTGCTGCTCAAGCGGGCTCCCCTGGCTCAGGAAGCGCTGGTAATTGCGGTCTATCTGGCGCTCCAGCGTATCGATGCGGGGCGGCAGCAGGCCGTGCAGGCCCAGCAGGGTGCGTTCCTCTTCGGTGAAGGCCGTGCCCTTGTTGAGCAGCGGCAGGTGAAGCAGCTGGAAACCGGTAACGTAAGACTCGATGTAGCGCGAACCGTCCTGGGCCCGCAGCACATCGTAAAAGCGGCTGAGTGACATCTATCCTCCCGAGCGCCTTGCCAGGCGCTGTAAGGAGCAATGATAGCAGGGCTTTCTTACCTGTCTGAGCTGTTCGCGCCGGTTATTCTGGTAACAGGAGGAGCATAGAGTGGAAACAGGTGAACAAGATCTGCCGGCTGCCGTGTTCGAGGCTCTGCTGTTCGCAGGCCATGTCCATAACGGTCAGCGGCGAAAGGACGCGCCAGGCAGTCCACACCTGAAGCACCTTGTTCAGGTGGCCGGGCTGCTCGTCCGGGCCGGAGTACGTGACCCTGACGTGCTGAGAGCAGCCGTGCTGCATGACGTGCTGCGGGATACCGATGTGGAGGTCGCTGAGCTTCAGGAGCGCTTCGGTGAACGGGTGAGCGAGATCGTGCTGGAACTGAGTGAGGACGCCAGGCTGTCCCGGCTTGACCGGCGGGAGTACATGCCGCGCCGGGTGACGGAGTTCGGCGAGCCGGCGAAGCTCATCAAGCTGGCTGAGAAGATAAGCAACCTGCTCGATCTCGCTGAGCATGCTCCGATCGGCTGGAGCAGACAGCGTCGCCGGAACTACTTCAGCTGGGCGGATGGTGTCACCCGGCCGTTGCGGGACATCAACCCCGAGCTGGACGCGATGTTGGACCAGGCTTTGCAGCACGTTCCATGAGCAGACTGCTCAGGCAGGTCCTCGTGCTGTTCGTACTCGCTTTGCCTGCCGTCGCTGGGGCTGCCGGCTGGGAGAACTGGTTCGCTGCTGGTTCGGTGCTGCAGATCGGTGACGCGACCGTCATATCCGCCGGCGGTGATGGTGACTTCGCAGGGGTGCATTCCACGGCCCACACCGGTCCGCTGCAGGCAAGTAACGTCCGCCTGAGCGTCATGTCGCCAGACTGGAGTTCCGTGCGTCAGCTGCAGGTGTTGCTGTCGACGGACGGCAACTTCGAGTCCGTCACCTTCACTGACCTGCGGGAACTGCTGCTGGTCGCGCCGGAAGGTGAGTGGATCGAGCTGACCGTGCCGACTGGCGCCTGGCAGTCTGCGGTCCGCGCCGAAGAAGCATGGGTCAACGCCGTGCAAGTGAGGGTGACTGCTGAGCGCGGCCGGACTGCGCTGGTCGCGTTCAGGGATTTCGGTTTCGTTCCGGCATATCAGGGCGCCGGGGCAGTGACGATCGCTTTCGATGATGCCCGCTCTGATGTGTTCGATTACGCTTTCAGCCAGCTGCAGCAGCGGGGCCTTACCGGTACGGTGTACGTGATACCGGAGTACGTCGGAACGGCTGGCTTCATGGACGTAGAGCAGCTGCTTGAACTGCAGCGGGCCGGCTGGGAGATCGGCGGCCACGGGGCGCATCACCTGACCTCGCTGAGCAGCGCTGAACGCGAGGCCGATCTGGCCTTCTCCAGCGCCTGGCTCCGGGAGCACGGCTTCGGTGAGCAGCTCAACTACGCCTATCCCGGCGGGATGTACGACGAGAACGTGCAGGAACAGGTCGCGCGTTACTTCGGGACGGCACGCTCCATCATCCCTGACGCTGACGTGATCGGCCTGGCTGACCGCTACCGGCTCGGCGGCCTGTCGATGTACCCGGACATACCGCAGCGGCAACTGGAACAGCTGACCACTGAAGCGGCGCGCAGCGGCGAGTGGTTCTCACTCGTCTTCCACCTGTTCAGCGCTGAACCCGAGTTCGAGACTCAGTACCCGCCGGAGCGATTCGAGCAGCTGCTGGACTTCCTCATCGCCAGCGACATCCCGGTGCGTAACGCCCGTGACGTGTGGCAGCTGAACCTGGAGGCAGCCGGCAGCCGCGAATGAAGAGCGGGCGCACGCTGCCCGCCGTCACACGTCCGGCTGCTACAGTGCGGCATGACACGACCCAGGGTTCTCGTCACCACCTCTACCGGCCGCGGCACTGACCTCATCCGTACTGATGCACTTACTGGCCGCAATTACTCCGAGGCGCTGGTGGCAGCCGGTGCGCTGCCGTTCATGGTCGCCAGCCTCGCCCCCGAACTTTGCGGTGCACTGCTGGATGGTATCGACGGTGTCGTATTCAGCGGCGGAGTGGACCTGCATCCCCGCCATTTCGGGCAGGATCCGCTCAGGGACTTAGGTGAGGTCGATGCCGACAGAGACCGGTTCGAGCTGGCGCTCTACGCCGCTGCTCGTGAGCGGAACTTGCCGGTACTCGGCGTGTGCCGGGGGCACCAGCTGATCAACGTCGCCGAGGGAGGCAGCCTGCATCAGCATCTCGGTCCTGAACTGACTGCTCTGGGGCATTCACAGAAGGCGATGGGCGGGGAAGGGCACCACCGGGTTGAACTGGAGAGCGGCTCGCTGCTCGCCCGTGCGTTCGGAGCGGAATCAACCGTTACCAACTCGTACCACCATCAGGCTGTCTATGCAGTCGCAGACTCACTGCGGGTCAGCGCCAGGAGCAGTGACGGGCTTGTCGAGGCGATAGAAGGAACAACGGGCGCCTGGCTGCTGGGGGTGCAGTGGCACCCGGAGATGGCTTTCCGCCATGACCGGCAGCAGCTTGCTCCGTTCACCGCCTTCGTCGAAGCGGTGAACGAAGCGCGGCTGACTGCGGCCTAGTCGAGCAGGTGTTCGCGGATGGCTTCGAGCTGCCGTTCGCTCATCCCTGCCTGCTTCAGATAATTCCAGGCGCCGCCGTAGCGGTCGTACAGGTGAGTCAGGAAGTCCCGCATGTACTCGGGCCTGCAGGAGATCATGTGTTCGTACTGCTCCATGTCGTGACCGGCTTCCCGGGCGTACTGCCTGAACGTGTCACGCAACGGCTCCAGGTAGATGTCGGTAAGCGCATAATCGTGGATGATCGTCTCATGGTCGACCCCGACGAGGTCGAGCAGCAGTGCGACGATGATGCCGGTGCGGTCCTTGCCGGCGCTGCAGTGGACCAGCGCCGTCTCGCCGGTGGCGAACGGTTCGATCGCCCGGACGATGAGGTCGCTGCTGTCCCGCAACAGCTCGATGTACATCTCAAGCAGGGTCGGGATGGCGCCGATCGGCAGCCTCTCGGGTGAGAGTCCCTGGAAGAGCGACACGTTTTGGTAGTTCACGTCTTCCGAGTTGACGAACACGTTCGGTGCGTGCTCAAGTTCGTGATCGTGACGCAGGTCGATCACGTGTCTGAGACCGCGCTGCACCAGCTCCTGCTGCCCCTCCTCGTCCAGGAGGTGCAACGACGCGGAGCGGAGCAGGCGGCCGCGCCGCACGGTCCGGCCGTCGCGGGTGCGGTAACCGCCCACGTCACGCAGGTTGGCGACTCCCTCGATGCTGATCAGCCGTGCTTCATCGTCTGCACTTATCGATGGGGCGATACTGCTCATGCGAACTCCTCGGAGCGCACGAGACTGCGACTGATGAAGTCGTCGTTGAGTTCCACGCCGATCCCAGGGCCATCAGGGATCTGCTGCACACCGTCCACCGCATCGAGCATGACGCTGGTCACGTCCTCGTCCCAGTAACGGCTGGCGCTGGCGGTATCGCCCGGCAGGACGAAGTTCTCCAGGCTGCTCAGGTGCAGGTTGTGGGCGCGGCCGATGCCGGCTTCAAGCATCCCACCACACCATACCGGTGCGCCGAAGGAGAGCGCTACGTCGTGAACGCGACGCGCCTGCAGATGCCCGCGGACCCGGCCGACCTTCAGGTTGATCACCCGGCCTGCATCGAGTTCCAGCGCCTTGCGGGTGTCTTCAGGCGAATGGATACTTTCATCCAGGCAGATCGGCGTGCCGATCTGAGCCTGCAGCTTGGCGTGGTCGACGATGTCGTCGTAAGCGAGTGGCTGTTCGATGTAGGTGAGGTCAAGCTCATCCAGTTCCTGCATCACCCGGGCGTCCGTGAGCCGGTAGGCGCTGTTTGCGTCGACGGTCAGGTCGATGTCAGGGAAGGCTTCCCGCACCGCTCGCACCATCTGCACGTCCCAGCCGGGTTTGATCTTCAGTTTGATCCGTTTGTAGCCTTCCTCGACGTGACGGGCGACGTAATCGACGGTCTCCTCGACGGTCGGCTGGATGCCCAGGCTCGCTCCCGTGGGGATGGCGGTGCGGACACCACCGAGGAACTGCCACAGTGGCAGCCCGGCGGCTTTCGCCTGCAGGTCCCAGAACGCCATCTCCAGGGCGGCGACGGCCATGTTGTGCCCGCGGATGAAGCGCAGCTCATGGAGCAGCTGGGCCGGGGTGCTGATGTCCTTGCCGAGCAGCAGGGGGATGGCGAACTCCTTCAGCACCGCCCAGGTCGTCTCGCGGGTCTCGTAGGCGTAACCGGGGTACTCGCCGGCTACCCCTTCGGAGTAGCCTTCAAGCCCTTCGGAATGCATCGTCAGCAGGATGATGTTGCGGTCCTGCTGTGCGCCGAAGCTGGTCTCGAAGTTGAACCGCAGCTTCATGCTGACTTCTTTGAGTTCGATTCGTTCGATTTTCATGCCGGTACGGTGTTTCTGCAATAGCTGGACATTGCCAGCCATGATACAGCGAAGCCGCCGCCCGCTGGGTATGAGCGGGCGGCGGCTGCTGCGGCGCCTGACAGATCAGGCGCGCGGGTCGTGACTGTGGTTACTCCAGCCAGCCGGCTACGGTGTCTTCGTTCTCAGCGATCCACTTGCGGGCAGCGTCGAACGGGTCCATGTCCTCGTTGATGATGTCGAGCATGACTGCACCCATGTCTTCACCGCTCCAGTAGAAGTTGTCCAGGAAGTTCAGGACGTCTTCCGGACCGTTCTCGGCGAAATCGGTCGACAGGATCGTGTGGATGCTCTCTGCCTCACCGAACACGCCTTCGGGATCCTCGAGGTACTTCAGGTCATAGGCAGCCCACATCCAGTGGGGGCGCCAGCTGGTGACGATGATCCACTCTTCCCGGTTGTAAGCGCGGTCCAGGGCTGCTGCCATGGCTGCATCCGAACCGTCGAGGAGCGTCAGGTTGTCCAGGCTGTACACATCCATGGCGTTGTCGCTGGCTGCCATCAGGCCGGCACCCGGGTCGATACCGATGATCTCACCGTTGAACTCGCCGGCGATGTCGTTGATCTCGGTGATGCTGTCAACAGTGACGTAGGTGGGTACTGCCCAGCCGATGTCGGCACCGTCGAGGTTCGGACCCAGGTCAACGAGCTGATCACCGTACTGGTCCCAGTACGCTTCGTGCGTGGCGGGCAGCCAGGCGGCCACGATGGCGTCGAAGTCACCCTGGGCGAGACCGGTCCACATCGGGCCGGCGTCAACTGCGGTGAGTTCGACGTCGTAACCTAGTTCGTCCATCAGGACGGCGGCAACGACGTGCGTCGAGGCGATCTCGGAGTCCCACAGGACGTAGCCCAGGTGGATCGAATCGCTCTGGGCGAGGGCGGCACCGCCGATGCCTAAGCTCAGCGCGGCCGTGACCGCAACGTTCTTCAGGATGTTCTTCATGTTTTCCTCCTTGTTTAAGGGAGAGTGTGCGTGCGCCTGGCTGCAGACTGCAGCCAGGCAGATGATCAATGCAGGAGCCGTCCCTGTTGCGGTTTCTCCTGCGCTCCGTTCACAAGACTAGCACAGTGACATGCCACTTGCAAACCACGCCTTACGAGCCTGTTACTGTGAACGATACTCATATTCAGCGTATTCAGGACTTCTTGCGGCGCTTGCCCACGGTTGCTGTCAGGCGGTCAAGCAGGACTGCCAGGATGACGACTGCCAGCCCAGCCTCGAAGCCCTGGCCGACCTGGATGCGCTGGATGCCGCGCAATACCTCGGTTCCCAGACCCCGGGCACCGATCATGCTGGCGATCACGACCATCGACAGGTTGAGCATGATCGACTGGTTGATCCCGGCCATGATCGTCGGAGCGGCGACCGGCATCTGGACCTTGATGAGCTTCTGCCAGTTCGTCGCCGCGAAGGCGTCAGCCGCCTCTGTCAGTTCCCGGGGCACCTGACGGATGCCCAAGTTGACGAGCCGTACCAGCGGTGGCAGGGCGAACACGAAGGTGGCGACGACACCCGGCACGCGGCCGATGCCGAAGAACATCACTGCGGGGATCAGGTAGACGAACGCAGGCATCGTCTGCATGAAGTCAAGCACCGGTCTGATGATGCGTTCAGCCGTATCGCTGCGCGCAGCAAGCACGCCCAGCGGCAGACCCACGATGAGGATGAGCAGCTGGGCGCTGATGACCAGTGCCAGCGTCTCGATGAACGGCGACCACAGGTTGATGTTGTGGATTATGAGCAGGCCGCCCAGTGCGAACAGCGCCAGGCGCCAGCCGGCGATGAGAAGCACCAGCACTACGATGATGCCGAGTACGACCAGGGAGGGAGCTGCCGTGAGCACCGACATCAGGAAGTCGATCACGGAATCGACAGAATCCGCGAACCCATCGAAGAACGCCCCCAGGTTGACCTGCAGCCAGCGGACGAGGTCCTCTATCCAGTCACGCAGTGGCAGTCTGAAGTCACTCACGCTGCTGCCTCCGATCCTGCAGCCGCTGGCTGCTCAGCCTCGCCGTTACCGTTGCCGCTGGCCAGGGCGGCGAGTATCGCGCCCTTGACTATCACGCCACGCAGGCGTGAACCGGGGTCGACCACGGCGATCGGCCCGGAAGTTTGCACTGCCAGGTCGATGATCTCGCTGAGCGGAGTATCAGCCTCGACCGCGACGGGCTCCTCGAAGCGCGCAGGGTCGATCCGGTCGGCTTCTCCGTTCTCGCGAGCCTGTTCGATGACAGACTCTGAGGTGAGGTAGCCTTTCAGGTTCCGCTCGGTGTCCGTAACGAAGATGCCTGACAGGCCGTGCCGGCGCAATTTCGTCAGTACGGTACGTGGGCCGTCACGCAGGAAGGCGGTGGTAAGCGGAGGCTGCATGATGTTGCCCGCGGTAAGCACCTCGCTGCGGTCGACACCCTCGACGAACGCCCGCACGTAATCATCAGCGGGGCGGGCCACGATCTGCTCGGCCGTGTCCACCTGCACCACCTGAGCGTCCCGCATGATCGCGATACGGTCGCCGAGCTTCAAGGCCTCGTCCAGGTCATGGGTGACGAACACGATCGTCTTGTTCATGCGGCTCTGCAGCTCGATGAGTTCGTCCTGCATCTCCCGGCGGATAAGTGGATCCAGAGCGCTGAACGCTTCGTCCATCAGCAGGATGGGGGCGTCCACTGCCAGTGCCCGGGCCAGCCCGACACGCTGCTGCATACCGCCAGACAGCTCGCTGGGCAAGCTGTGTTCCCAGCCTTTGAGGCCCACCAGTTCGATCGCCTGCTGGGAGCGTTCCTGCCGCTGCTGCCGCGGAACCCGCTGAAGCTCCAGGCCGAAACCGACGTTATCGAGCACGGTGCGGTGGGGGAGGATGGCGAAGTTCTGGAACACCATGCCGCTGAACTTGCTGCGCCTCACTTCCATCAGCTCCTGCCGGTTCAGGGCGGTGATATCAGTGCCCTCGACCAGCACCTTGCCCCGCGTCGGCTCATGCAGCCGGTTGAGAAGCCGCAGCAGCGTCGACTTGCCGCTGCCTGACAGTCCCATGAGTACGAACGTCTCGCCCTCGTTTATCTCGAGCGAGACGTCGAACACACCGACCGCGTTCCCGAAGCGGGCCTGTGCCTCGGCTTTGCTGCCACCCTGGTACATGAAATCCAGGGCAGCTGCCGGTCGCGGTCCGAAAACCTTGGACAGGCCTTCCGTAGCCAGTATCGTGGCCATTGCTTTTATCTCCTAACTCTCTGCACTTCAACTGCCGCAAGCCGATGAATCACCTGCGGGCACTGCCTCATTTCCAGGCGCCTGCGCGCCTGCATATACAAGTCCCCCCAAGAAATCCGGGGTTCAGCAACTTTAAGACCGTAGCACGTCTGGCTGCCGGCGGTGTTAAGTACCTACTGCTCCAGAATCAGGGCAAACATAAGTGGAGCCACGATGGTAGCATCTGATTCAATCATGAAACTGGGTGTGTCCACGCCGAGTTTCCCCCAGGTGATCTTCTCGTTCGGCACTGCTCCTGAGTACGAGCCGTAACTGGTGGTGGAGTCGCTGATCTGGCAGAAGTAACCCCACAGCGGAGTCGGTCGCTGCATGTCCTGTTCCAGCATCGGCACGACGCAGATGGGGAAGTCCCCGGCTATGCCTCCACCGATCTGAAAGAAGCCGACGCTGTGGTTCCCGGCCAATTCCGTGTACCAGTCCGCCAGGAACATCATGTACTCGATACCGGTGCGTACGGTATGGACGTTACTGATGTTGCCGAGCAGGTTATGGGCTGCGTACATGTTCCCGCTGGTCGAATCTTCCCAGCCGGGCACGATGATCGGCAGGTTCTTCTCGCAGGCAGCCAGCAGCCACGAGTTCGCCGGGTCGATCTGGAAGTACTGATCGAGCGCACCGCTGCGGATGATGTTGTAGATCACCTCGTGAGGGAACAGCCGCTCGCCCGCCTTGTCCGCCCGCTGCCATTCGGCCAGTAGCGCTCCTTCCAGCCGGCGCATCGCTTCGCCTTCGGGGATACAGGTGTCCGTAACCCGGTTCATGTGCCGCTCCAGCAGCGCCTGCTCGTCCTCTTTGGTCAGGTCCCGCCAGTTGGGCACGCGCTCGTAATAATCATGCGCGATCAGGTTGAAGATGTCTTCCTCAAGGTTGGCGCCCGTGCAGGTGATGATGTGCACCTTGTCCTGGCGGATCATCTCGGCAAGCGAGATGCCCAGTTCCGCTGTGCTCATCGCTCCGGCGAGCGTGATCATCATCTTGCCGCCGTTCGCCAGGTGGGCACGGTAACCGTCGCTGGCATCAACCAGTGCAGCGGCGTTGAAGTGACGGAAGTTGTGGCGCAGGAACGCGCTTACTGGTGCTGTGGAAACGTTGGTCATGGGAGGCATGATAGCCCGCAAGCGGCCCGCTCAATCGCGGCTGACAGTGCCTGAGGGACTGACCCGGATCACCGCGTCCGTGCTGTCCAGCAGAGCAGGCCGGTGCGTGCTGACCAGGACCAGCCGCTGGCGTGCTTCACCCTTCAGAAGTGAGATGATGTCGGCTTCGCTGTCCTCGTCCAGGCTGGCCGTCGGTTCATCCAGGAGCAGCAGGCGCGGCTGGGACAGCAGTGCCCGGGCGATCGCGAGCCGCTGCAGCTGGCCGCCGGACAGCCCCGAGCCCCTCTCTGCCAGTCGGTAATCGAGCCCACCGGGCAGCTCCGCCGGCAACTGGGCGAGCCCGACCCGCTGGAGGCTGTCAAGGACCGCACTGCGGCTGAAACCGCGACCGAGGTCCAGGTTGCTCAGCAGGCTGGTGCGGAACAGTGCCGGACTTTGGGGTACGTAGGCGATGAGCCGACGGAGTTCACTGTCACTCAGCTCCGCCAGGTCGTGACCGTCAAGCCGGATGCTGCCGGTGTCCGGAGCCAGCAGGCCAAGCAGCAGCCTGAGCAGGGTGCTCTTCCCGCTGCCGCTCGTCCCCAGGATGGCGACGAGGCCGGGGCCGCGCAACTGCAGGTTCACCCCGCTGAACAGTTCTTCGTCCGCGTCAGCGAACCGGTAACTGACGTCTGTCAGTTCCAGCGTGATGTCATCAGCCGCCGGTCCGGAAACTGCAGCGCTTCCACGGACCGGCGTGGCTGCGGGACTGGTGAGCTGGCGCAGCCGTACGGCCGCGGCCCGTGCCTGCCGGTACATCGCCCACGCCCGGGGCAGCAGGGTGAGTGGCGTCCCCAGCAGAGCGATCAGGGTCACGTAACTCGTCAGTTCACCCAAGGTCATGCGACCATCCTGCACGGAGCCGATCAGCAGGATGATCAGTACCGCCAGCGCCAGGTAACCGAGCACCTGGGCAGCCGGTGTCTGGGCACCAGCCCAGATCGCGCGCAGCGACTGCGCTTCCAGCAGCTCCCTGGAGTCACCTGCGAGTCGCCTGCGCAGGAACGGACCGAGCCCGAACGCGCGCGCGACCTCCAGCTGACCGAGACCTTCCTGCAGGTGGGCGCCCACTTCCTCGGTCTTCTCGAGCACGAGTCGGGAGGCCCTTTCGACCCTTCGTCCCAGCCAGCTGAGCGTCAGTGCCAGTGGCACAGCCAGCAACATCAGGATCAGGGTCGCCTGAGTGTTGGTCCACAGCAGCCAGCCCAGGATCGCCAGTACGGTGACGCTTTCAGCCACAAGGCTGCCCAGCCCGTACTGCAGGTGGGTCTCACATTCTTTTAGGTCAGCGATTATGCGGCTCGCCAGGCCACCGCTGCTCTGCTCCCGGCCGAAGCTGTCGCGCTTGAGCAGCGAGGCGTAAGCGGCATCACGCCAGCGCAGGGAGACCGTGGCGGCAAGGCGGCCGAACAGCGAGTCCTGCAGCCACAGAGCCAGGGCGCCAGCCACCGTGATCAGTCCGCCGGTCAGCAGGACGGGCCCGAGTTGCGAGAAGTCACCTTCGACCAGCACCCGGTCGAACAGGGTGCCGACCAGTACGGGCACGACCAGCACCCTCATGAGGGCACCGATCACGGCAGCCGTGGCTGCGCCCGCAGCCAGGCGGGTGCGGGGCAGCAGGGGATCAGGCGGAGGAGATGTGTTCAACGGCAGGAATCAGCCGCGCTGACCGCCTGCCGCATGGGTCCGGCTGTGAGCCGGCGCCGGCTGACTCCGGGTCCGGATGATGAGCAGTACTGTGGCGGCAAGCAGCAGCAGCGCGGCGATGATCCCGCCGGTCAGCACTACGCCGTTGTCCGCCTGTCCGGCGGCGATGCCCGCCAGGCCCCAAACCAGCACAAGCGTGTAGAACACGTCCCGTTTCGTCCACAGGGCGAGCAGGCCCAGCACGACCGCGGCTCCCATCATCACGAGTGCCCAGCCTGTCTCCGAGAGCGGACCGCCGTCCCAGCCCACCGAGGTGAGGTACGCGCTTATGTTGGCGATGGTGGCGACTGAGATCCAGCCCAGGTAAAGCCGGAACGGCAGGGCGACCATGAGCCGGTAGGCGATGGTGCGGCTTGCCGCCCTCCGCGTGACCTGCAGGTAGATGAGGATGAGTGTCACGAGGAGCAGCAGCATGAGGATCACGCTCACGCCGATCCACAGGAAATGCCATGCCAGCAGCCAGCCGACGTTGAGCAGCGACGACACGATGAACAGGACCGCTACCCGCTGCACTACCCGGTCGTCTGCCTGTGAGGGCAGGAACTGGTACAGGGTGAAGGCGATCAGGCCGAGGTAGATGACGGACCAGATCGAGAAAGTGAAGCCGGCCGGTGTGAACAGGTTGGCGAACATCGCCGATACTTCTTCAGTCGCCCGGCCACCGAGTGGCAGAGTGACGGCGAGCACGTTGAAAGCGATCACAGCCAGCAGTGCGGCCGGCACCGCCAGGTGCCTGATCGGGTCAAGCTTCAGTGACCGCATCAGCCGGCTGCCTTTCCGGCCCTGCGGCTCGCCAGCAGCACTCCTGAACCCCAGTCAAGTACGGTACGTTCCAGCCCCCCGGCTGCTTCCAGTTGGTTCATCGTTTCCTCCATGGTCGTCGCCTCAGGATCGTCTGCCTCGTCGCCATCCTGCAGTCCCCCTACGGCCAGTATGCCGCCCGGTTCCAGCAGGCCAGCCAGCTCGCGAACTCGTCCCGGCAAAGCCTTAGGTGAGCCGGCCGCGATCAGGGCGTAACCACCCGGCAGCGATTGCAGCACGTTCGGAACGCTGTCTTCTCGCAGCTCCAGGCGGCTGTCGCGACCATGGAAGCGCCGTGCCACTGCTGCTTTCTCCTGATCTGCCTCTACGGCGAGCAGGCGGGAGTCAGCTGACATCCCGTCCAGCAGCCAGGCGGTTAGCAGGCCGGTACCGCTGCCGAGCTCAAGGATCGAACCGCCCGGCTTGCTGGCAACCAGCAGCCGCAGCAGCGCTCCGAAGCGCAGCTGCCCGCTCATCGTCAGCTCCAGGTCCTCGGTGGTACTCGTGATGCCCTGCAGAACCCCGGGCAATCTCAGTCGTTCGAACTCAATCATCAGCCGTGTCTACCGCCTTCCGGTTGTAGCGATTCTAGCAGGCTGCCTGCTTGTGACTGTACGGTCGTGCTGATACGGTTGTCGGGGTGAGGGACAGGCAGTGAAACGTACACTGGTACACGAAACATGGGGCGATCACGCGGCGCTGCTTGCCCGCAGCAGTGGCGCTCATCCGGGCAGCGTCGGCATCGTTCAGCCGCAACTGCTGGATGTCGCTACGCCGGGCAGACCCCTGGAGCTTGAACTGGGCGGGACCCTGGAGCAGGTAGCCATCAGCTTCGAGACGTACGGGGAGCTGAACGCTGCGCGTTCCAACGCGATCCTGATCTGTCATGCCCTGACAGGTTCGGCACATGCCGCCGGGATCCACGAGCGCGAACAGGTGCCCGGCTGGTGGGATCCCCTTATCGGTCCGGACAAGCCCATCGACACGAACCGCTTCTTCGTGCTCAGCAGCAACGTGCTGGGAGGCTGTTACGGCAGCACCGGGCCGACCTCGATCGATCCAGCGACGGGCCGGCCGTACGGGATCAGTTTCCCGCGCTACACCATCCGCGACATGGTCCGCGCTCAGAAGCGGCTCGCCGAAGCGCTCGGCATCGCGCGTTTCCATGCGGTGATCGGCGGCTCGATGGGGGGCATGCAGGTGCTGGAATGGGCTGTCATGTACCCCGAGGCAGTCGGTGCGATCGTACCGATCGCGATCTCCGTGCAGCATTCCGCGTGGGCGATCGGTCTGAACGAGGTGGCGCGCAGGTCGATAATGTCGGACCCGGACTGGCGCGGCGGGCATTATCCGCTGGAACGGCAGCCGGAAACCGGACTGGGGCTGGCCCGGGCGATCGCCATGCTCTCGTACCGATCGTTCGACTCGCTTGAAGCGAAGTTCGGCCGTGAGAAGCGCCGGAGTGAACTGATCAGTCAGCCGCCAGGGGTACAGCCGCAGCCGTCGGCTCGGAAGGCGCTGGAGATGAGTTTCGAGATCGCCTCGTACCTGAACTACCAGGGGGTGAAGCTGGTCGAGCGGTTCGACGCCAACACCTACATCCACCTGACCTACGCCATGGATGACTACGACCTGGCCGAGGGCCGGGGGAGCGTTGAGGATGTCCTGGCAGGTATCGCCGTTCCTGCCCTGGTGATGGGTATACCTACTGACGTGCTGTATCCGGAGTCAGAGCAGCTGGCGCTGGCCGAGCTGCTGCCTGACGCCCGGTATGCCCGCATCGAGTCGCCCCACGGTCATGATGCTTTCCTGATCGAGTACCCGCAACTGGCAGCGCGGCTCAGACGGTTCCTGAAGTCGCTCGACTGAGCCGGCTCAGGCTGCGGCTGTCTGCTGCGTCTGCTGTTCGGCTTCAGTTTCACGTGAGCCGGCCATCATGAGGCCGAGCTTCTCGGGCGTGGCTTCAGCGGCCGGCAATTCGCCCATGATCCGGCCCTTGTACATCACTGCGATACGGTCTGACAGGCTCATGACCTCGTTCAGGTCAGCTGACACCAGCAGCACCGCAAGTCCGCTGTCACGGGCCCGTATCACCTGACGGTGAATGAACTCGATGGCACCGATGTCAACCCCACGCGTCGGCTGGGCGGCGATCAATAACCGCAGCGGCCGTTCGAGTTCACGGGCCACGATCAGCTTCTGGGCGTTGCCGCCGGAGTAACTGCTCGCCTGTACATCGCGTGAGCGCGGTCGTACGTCGTAGTCCTCGATTATGCGGTCGGCATGGGAGTTGATCGCCGCCTCATCAAGGATGCCGGCCCTGCTGGAGTACGGCGGCCGGTAATGGTCGCCCAGGACGCTGTTCATGGCCGCAGTGAACGGCGGTACGAGTCCGCGCTCATAACGGTCCTCGGGGATGTGGCTCAGGCCACGCTGCCGGCGGGCACGTACGCTGGCAGCCGTCACCTCCACGCCGTCCAGCAGGACAGTGCCGCCGGCGGCTGGCAGAAGGCCGGTGATGCATTCAACCAGCTCGGACTGGCCGTTGCCTTCGATGCCGGCGATACCCAGGATCTCGCCGGCCCGGACCTGCAGACTGACCCCGTCCACCGCGAGTCCGGCTCCGTGTTCACTCTCGACCTGCAGGTCCGTGACCTCGAGCCGGGTTTCCTTCGGATCAGCCTCGGTCTTGTCGACCCGGAGGATGACCTCACGGCCGACCATCATGCCCGCCAGGCGGCGCTGATCCGTATCCGCCCGTTCGACCGTTCCGATCATCCGACCGTCCCGCATGACGCTCATCCGGTCACAGATCTCCATGACCTCATCGAGCTTGTGGGAAATGAAGATCACCGCGTTGCCTGCTCTGGCGAAGTCCTGGATGAACCTGAACAGCACGACGGTTTCCTGGGGGGTGAGGACGGCAGTCGGCTCATCGAGCACCAGGATGTGCGCGTCCCGGTAGAGGACTTTAAGGATCTCGACCTGTTGCTGCAGTCCCAGCGGCAGGTTCCCGACCCGGGCCTGAGGCCGGATATCGAATCCGAACCGCTCAATAAGTTCCCTGGTCTTCTTCCTTGCAAGCGTGCGGTTGATCATCAGGCCGCTCCGCGGCTCCGCGCCGAGCACCAGGTTCTCAGCTACCGTCAGGGTCTCGACCAGCATGAAATGCTGGTGCACCATGCCGATGCCCAGGTCGATGGCGTCACGGGCAGAGTCGATGGTGACCAGTTTGCCGTCTATCTCGATCGTGCCTGAATCCGGCTGCTGCAGCCCGTAGAGGATCTTCATGAGGGTGCTCTTGCCGGCACCGTTCTCGCCGATCAGGGCGTGAACCTCACCCCAGTTGACCTCGAAATCCACGTCATCATTGGCGAGGACCAGCGGGAACTGCTTGACGATGTTCTTCATGGAGACGGCCGGCGGTCTGGGCATGCTGCCCCAATCCTAGCAGACCTTCGTAGCCCCCGCTCGGCTCAAGTTGCGTCAGCCGTGCTAAGATAAAGGGTCCACAGGGGAGTTCTGGCGTAGGGTTCCCGTGACTTCTGTGGGGGCGAAATGGTCTCGACGGGGCTCGCCGAGAGCATGGTCGCGCGTCGCGGACGCAGATGGCCGCGTCATCAATCTGCAAAGCCATTAACTGGCAACAATAACTACGCTCTGGCTGCTTAATCGCTGACCAGCGTTCACCGGAAGCCCTGCCTGTGGCTCGCCGGACCGAACGTCCCAATACAGGCTGGCTCTGTCTCCCCGTGCGGTGGGCGGCAGCGCGACACTAAAGCCGCATAAGCGTCAGGCCGCGCACGCCTCTGAGCCTGCCTGGCGCCGACAACTGATCAGGGGCTACACGCGTAGAAGCCTGCTTGAGGGTGTTTCGGACGCGGGTTCGACTCCCGCCGCCTCCACCAGCCCAGAAGCCCGCTCCGGTACCGGAGCGGGCTTCCTTCTGGCCCAGACTTACAGTTACAGGCCGTTACGACCTCACTCAGCGGCGGCTGATCACGGTGATCGCTGCTGCGGAACCCCCGTTGCCATTATCAGTACCGAGCTCGACGTCAGCGAGCGCCTCGTCGTAGTGCAGCCCGGTCCCGCCCGGGACCTCGATGGTGCGGCCCAGCGCCGAACCCGACAGCTCTGCGCTGCCGTCAAGGCGGACCGCGGTATGAGGCGCGTACACGGTGCCGCTCACCTTGGCGTTCCCCCGGATGTGTACGCCGGCCTCTGAGGAGGAGCGGTTCGAGGAGAACAGCGCGAACACAGGCACGCCATCAGCGTTGACCGGGGCGATGCCGTCCATGTCGAAGCTGTTATCAAGCCTCGTTCTGCCTTTCACGTAAACCGTCAGGGTACTGCCCGGCTCGATGCGCAGCTTGGCGTTGCCGCCGAATGTGAAGTCGCCATCCACGAACAGCACGACGTCACCACCGCTTATCAGCAGCCTGGTGTTGGAAGCCATGTTCACTGAGGGGACGCGGTAGATTCCACCCGCGTCCGGCACGAGCTCCGGAAACGGTGAGAACTGACTGATCCATTCACCCTCGCGGATCGCAGCTGATTCCGGTGTCAGGCGGATCTGCCGGTTGGCGTCCGTCGCCAGAGGGTGTGTGTTCGCCGTGACGGAGCTGAAACCGTCCAGCAGGCCGTCGACGTTCAGCGGGTCGCAGTCATCGACCGGAACCGGTGGAACCGGGCCAGGGGAGCCGAACTCCTGACTGAGGCCCTCGACGTGGCGGACGCTGGAGTTGTTGTGTGTCCTGCGGATCGCTCCTGCAGCCAATGCGTCGCCAAGCACCCGGGCTCCGGTGTTGGCGAACACTACCTCGCCGCCTGAACTCAGGTCGCCGTGTACCCGGGCACCGTTATCGAACAGGACGCTGCCGCCCGCGAGAACATCGCCTGTCACGGTTGCGGTGTTGCCGAACACCACTTCGCCTCCCGCCGTGATGCTGCCGCTGTACGTCGTGCTGGCCTGGATGTCCACCCGTCCGTTGGCGTAGATGTTGCCCAGCACGGGCGAACTGCCTCGGGTGATGACGCCGCCGGTCGAATGGACGTCACCCCAGATGGGGGCGTATCCCCTGAGCTCAACGGTGCCGTCGGCACCCAGAGTCCGTACGTGGGCGTTGCGGTTGGCGCTGTCACGACGGTACGGTCCAACGCGGGAATCGAAGCTGTCTATCCGGCCGCCACCCAGCACCTGGACCGCTTCGCAGGCGAGCACCGCTCCGGTCCAGGGCGTCGTAGTTCCACCTGTCGTGCCCGGCACGAACGCGATGACGGCCTCGGCGATATGCCTGGCGCCCCGGGGTCCTTCTCCCTCGACCCTGATGACCGTCACATCATCAGTCCAGATCGGTTCGTTGACCAGTCTGTAACTGATCGAAGCGCCATCAAGGCGGACAGGGGGTGCCGTGATGTGCTCCGGGCGACGGCCTGTCTCTGCTGCCTGGGCAGTGAGAGAAGCGATGGTCGCATCGATTCCGGCCTCGGCGCTCGTCCGCGCAACCGAATGGCTCACCAGGTTCTGTGAGATCATCAGGCCCGAGTTGGTGAGCAGCATGGTGCCGATTCCCAGCACCACCACCGCCAGCAGTACCAGCAGGACGGTGATGAGTGCGATGCCTCTGTACGTTCTCATGGGGTCACCACCGTGAAGTGCTCAGCCAGTTCCATCTGGCCCTGCAGGAACCTTATCCGGAGCTCCAGGCCCTTCACATCGGCTGGAGGCGCGTCCAGGGTGCTTGAGGTGGAGCCATCCGCCCGCACGTAGTTCATGGCGTCCAGGCCTGTTATGCCTTCCGCCAGTGGCAGGTCGATACCACCGCCGGTTGACTGCAGGAGGTAACCATCGGTCACTGAATAGCGTACGGTGTGCAGTCCACCTGTTTCCGCGGACACCACGTAGCGCACGGTCAGTCCTTCCAGTTCACGGCCACATCGGCCGTCGAAACAGCTGTCCGGCCCGAGTTCGTACTGAAACGGACTGAGGGCACCCAGGGCGGCCGGATCGCGACCCGTGAAGCCTGCCTGAGAGACGTCCCGCTGTAACGCGGCTATCGCTCCGCGCATCTGTCCGGCGGCAGCGGTAACAGCCCGGTTCGTCTCGTAAGCCCGGGTGGTAGCGACGTAGATCGCTCCGAGTGCTCCCAGGATGATGAGCAGGACGGCAGCGGCCACCAGCAGTTCAACGACAGTGAAGCCGCTGCGGCTGTTCATCGGGTCACCGTCCTCGCGATGGTGTTCAGCTGCACTTCATGATCCGAATCGCGGCTGCTTACCGTGACGAGCAGCGCGATGGCATCTGGCCGGCTGAGCGTACTGCTGCTGCACTGAAGCTGACCGGCGAGCAGTTCACACGGCTGGACTTCGAAGCTGCAGTCGTTCTGGAACCCGGGCCCGCAGTCATGGCGACCCGCGGCCACCACCTCAGCGTCTGCGTACCTGACCCGCAGCAGGTTGACCGCGCTGAGGGCGTCCGCGTCAAGCTCCTGTACGATCCGGGCCGTACGGGTCGCCCGCAGGGCGTTCGCCTGCAGGGCAGCAGCACCGAGTACCCCTACGGCCAGTACGGCTACTGCCACGAGCACTTCGACGAGCGTCAGGCCTGACCGTCTCATCGCGTGCTCACCACGCCGCCGGGTCCGACCCGTACCTCTTCGCTGCGCCGTCCGTCGCTCAGCTGCCAGCTGATTCCGGCGAGACCCAGGGAACCGCTACTGCAGTCACGGGCTTCGCCCGTAGGCAGCCACATGAAGTCGCCACCTTCGGCCACCACCTGCGGGAACTCAGACAGTTCGAGCTGACGGACTGACGTGCTGCTGCAGCCGCCCGGGCGTACCTGGAACGAACCCGCCCGCAGCGTCACTCCGACCTCCTGGTTCAGGCGAATAGCTTCGAAACGGGCCTGCTGGACGAAAGCCTGAACGGCATCTGCCGCCAGCCGGACCGCGGGAGTGCGGAGATTCGGAATCGCGATGGCAAGGAGGATCCCCAGGATCGCCAGTGCGATCAGTACCTCTGTCAGGGTCACACCGGACTGGGGACGCGCGCTCATGAATACAGATTAGCGTGTGAACGGTCCGCTTCCTGTGACGGCCGCAGGTAGAGCCTGTTGCAGGAAGTACTCCGGCTCCTGCCGGCAAACCGCGGCAACCTCAATGAGGGACACCGCTGACAGAGGTCACCTGACAGACTTCAGGCGTGTCATCATCAGTGTCCAGCAACATGCCCACGACGGCTTCAACATCTTCCACCGAGCTGACTGACGGCGCGGCAGCGCACGCCGCCCCGGAACCGGCAGGCTTCCCCCGGCATCGTGCCAGAGCTGTTCAGCCTGGCCGGCCCGTCGGCTTCGGGGTCGTGCTCGCTGTTCTCGCCGGCACCGCTGCGGCACTTCAGACCCGTATCCATGGCGAACTCGGTGCGCGGATTGACGATGGTGCCCTCACGGCCATCATCTCGTTCGTGGGCGGACTGCTGATCCTCCTTGCGATGCTCATCGGCTCCCCGGCGATGCGCCGGGGAGCCCTCAGCATCCGGGCAGCGGTCCGCAACCGCCAGCTGCCAGCCTGGCTGCTGTTCGGCGGGCTGGCGGGGGCGCTGACGGTGTTCAGCCAGGCCATGACCGCGGCCGTCATCGGCGTAGCGCTGTTCAGTGTCGCGATGGTGGCGGGGCAGACGGTTTCCAGCCTGCTCATCGACCGCTTCGGACTCGGGCCAGCCGGCATCATCAGGCCGACCACCCGGCGGCTGGTCGCCGCCGCAGTCGCAGTGATCGCGGTGCTGGTCGGCGTTTCCGGAGAACTCGAGTCAGGTGCCAGCTGGCTGTTGCTTCTGCCGGTCTCAGCGGGCTTCGGCATCGGTTACCAGCAGGCGGCCAACGGCATGGTCCGTGAGGCAGCCGGTAACGCCGCTGCAGCCACCCTCCTGAACTTCACCGTCGGCCTGCTGGCCCTGTGTGCGGGCTGGCTGCTGAGCCAGCTGCTCACCGGCTACCGCTGGCCAGACTTCCCGCAAGAAGCCTGGCTGTACGTTGGAGGTGCACTCGGGGTGGTCCAGGTGCTCACCATGGCGGCCGTCGTCCGCTGGACCGGTGTGCTGCTGCTGGGTCTCGGCCTCATATTCGGTCAGCTGGCCGCAGCGCTGGTGCTTGACGCCTTCACCCCGGGTATTGAACTGAGCTCGAACGTATTCGTGGGCGCTGGACTGGCGCTGCTCGCCGTACTGCTGGCCGGTGGCCCGGTCCTGCGCCGCCGCGCTGCACGGGCGCTCAGTACCGGGGAGCCGGCCGCGGCGAACTATAATGGTGGCATGGCAGTAGAAAGCAACATGCTCGAAATCGGAACCCAGGCGCCTGACTTCAGCCTGCCGACCGTAACCGACGGCAGCAGCGTCAGCCGCGGCCAGTTCAGCGGCAAGCCGCTCCTGGTCGTGTTCATGTCACGCCATTGTCCCTACGTCAAGCACATCCAGCAGCGCTTCGCGGAAGTGGCGAATGAGTACCAGGACAAGGGTGTCGGCGTTATTGCCATCTCGGCCAACGACGTCAGCAGCCATCCTGAGGACGCGCCCGAGAAACTGAGTGAGCAGGCCACTGAGGTAGGTTTCCGTTTCCCGTACCTGTTCGACGAGAGCCAGGACACAGCGCGTGCCTATCGCGCTGCCTGTACGCCCGACTTCTTCCTGTTCGACGCGGATCACCGTCTGGTCTACCGCGGGCGGTTCGATGGCAGCCGGCCCCGCAACGATGAACCGGTAACGGGGGAAGACTTGAGGGCTGCGCTGGACGCGGTACTGGCCGGTGAGACCATACCGGAGGAAGACCAGCGTCCCAGCATGGGCTGCAGCATCAAGTGGCGCGAGGGCTGAGCCGCTGCGACGGCCGCGGACCGAGGCCGGCCGTGCTATGCTCTCTGCAATCGTGAGTCTTTGCGAAGGCATCACCACTTTCCCCAGGAGGATCCCGAGTGGCTGAAGTAGTCTTGGAGAACGTATACAAACGGTTCGGTAACGTCACCGCAGTCCAGGATTTCAATCTGACGATCCATGACGAGGAGTTCATGGTGTTCGTCGGACCGTCCGGCTGTGGCAAGACGACCACCCTCCGGATGATCGCAGGGCTCGAAGAGATCAGCGAAGGCACCATCAGCATCGGCGGCAAGGTCATGAACGACGTGCCACCCAAGGACCGTGACATCGCGATGGTGTTCCAGAACTACGCGCTGTACCCGCACATGAACGTGTTCCAGAACATGTCATTCGGTCTGCGCCTGCGCCGCACTCCCAAGGCTGACATCGACCGCCGGGTACGCGAGGCCGCCGGCATCCTGCAGATCGAGCATCTGCTGGACCGCCGTCCGCGTGAGCTGTCCGGAGGACAGCGGCAGAGGGTTGCGCTCGGACGTGCCATCGTACGTGAACCGAAAGTGTTCCTGATGGACGAGCCGCTCTCGAACCTCGACGCGAAACTCCGGGTAGAGATGCGCGCCTCGATCTCGAAGCTGCACAAGCGGCTGGGCGTCACCACAGTGTACGTGACCCACGACCAGGTCGAAGCCATGACGATGGGTACCCGCATCGTCGTCATGAAAGACGGTCTGATCCAGCAGGTCGACTCGCCGATCAACCTGTACGAGCACCCCGTCAACCGGTTCGTCGCCGGTTTCATGGGCTCACCCGCCATGAACTTCATGGTCGGTGAAGTACGGAACGGCCGCATCGTCGCTCCCCAGTTCGACGTACTGCCTGACGAAGAGCTCGCGGGCAAGCTCCGCTCCGCCGAAGGCAAGAAAGTGTACCTGGGAGTCCGGCCCGAGAACCTGGGCCTGAAAGGCTACACCGACATCGAGGAACGGGACAACGCGATCCGGGCGACCGTTGAAGTCGTCGAACCACTCGGTGCCGAGACGCATATCATCGCCAGCGTCGGTGGTGACCAGACGATCGTAGCCCGTGTTGATTCGCACGCCTCCGTTGAAGCCGGCCAGGAGATCACGCTGCTGGCCAAGCCAAGTGGCCTGCATGCGTTCGCCATGGAGGGCGACGAACTCAACCTGCGCTACGTCTGACCGTAACGACAGCAGCCTGTCCGACTCATCCCGTTGCGGCGGGATGAGTCGGATTCTGTAAGGATAGTCAAAGCGTTATGAACGACCTGCACAGTTCCAGCACGGTTCTCGCGGCTCTGCACGCGGTTACGAAGTTCTACGGCGGTCAGACCGTGCTCGACGGCGTCAGCCTGGAACTGCGCGCTGCCTCACGCATGGCGCTCATCGGCCGAAACGGCGCGGGCAAGTCGACCGTACTGCGCCTCCTCGCCGGCCGGGAGGAAGCCGACGGCGGTGAGGTGTTCCGACGTGAGGACATTGAGATCGGGGTGCTGGACCAGGAACTGGAACTGGCCAGTGACCTGAGCGTGCTGGAACTGAGTGAACAGGCGTTCTCCGGCCTCGACCGGCTGGAGGCAGAACTGAACCGGCTTGAGGCAGCCGGCCTCGATGACCCGGTCAACTTCTCGAGCTGGGAGGCGCTGCACGAACGGTTCGAACGGCGGGGCGGCTACGCCCGGCGGGCCCGGCGCGACGCGGTGCTGAAAGCGCTTGGTTTCCGCGGCCGTGAAGACGACCGGGTACGCAACCTTTCAGGTGGAGAGAAGACCCGGCTCGGCCTCGCCCGCCTGCTCATGCTCCAGCCTGATCTCCTGCTGCTGGACGAGCCGACCAACCACCTCGACATGGAGATGCGCGACTGGCTCAGTGGCCACCTGGCCCGCTACGCCGGTGCCTGCCTGCTGATCTCGCACGACCGTGCCTTCCTGGACAGCAGCTGCCAGCAGACTGCGGCCATCAGTAACGGCAGCCTGCGCACGTTCGAAGGCAACCCGAGCGCCTACCGGCAGGCCCGCGCCGAGCAGGAGCGCATCGATGAGCAAACCCGCCAGAACCAGCAGCGGGAACATGCCCGCCTGGAAGCGGCCGCTGAGCAGATGAAAGCCTGGGCCGGCCAGAACGCCAAACTGCACCGTCGGGCCAAGGCGATGTTCAGAAGGGTGGAACGCTTCAGCGAGACGATGCTGCCCGACGCTGAACGGGAACAGGGAACGACCCGCTTCAGCTTCGACAGCGATCCGTCGGGTGAGATCGTCCTGCAGGCTGAACACCTGAGCCGCTTCCTTGATGGCCGGCAGCTGTTCCGTGACGTGGAACTGACGTTGCGCCGCGGAGACCGGGTAGCGCTGCTGGGACCCAACGGCGCGGGCAAGACGACACTCCTGCGCACGCTGCTCGGTGAGGAAGCGAGTGATGACCCCCGGTCTCAAGTGCGTACCGGTTCACGGGTACGGCTGGGGTATTACGACCAGGAGCTCCGTGATGTCGATCCGGAGCGGACCCTGATGGAGGAACTGATCAGGCTGACCGGTGACGTCGAGGCGCATAACCTGCTGGGCCGCTTCATGTTCCCCTTCGACGCTCAGTACAAACAGATAAAGAGCCTCTCAGGGGGCGAGAAAGCTCGCCTGGCCCTCCTAAAACTGACGCTCGGCAATTACAACCTGCTGGTCATGGACGAACCGACGAACCACCTGGACGTCGAGATGATCGAGGCGCTCGAGGACGCGCTCGATGCTTTCGAGGGCACGCTGCTCCTCGTTTCCCACGATCGCCACTTCATCGGCAGCGTCGCTGACACCATCTGGGAGCTCGACGGCGGCGTACTCGAGAAGTACCCCGGCGATCTCGGCTACTGGCAGCGCAAACGGCAGGAACTGCGAAGCGAGCCCGCGCCGGTCAGCTCCCAGACCGCTGCCAGTGCGAAACGTCAGGAAGATCAGCCCGCCCGCAGCCCGCTCGGTACTCCCTGGCAACTCCGGCGTCAGCTGGAGGAACTCGAAGCGGAGATCAGCAGGCTTGAACAGGAACTGAGCTACCTGGCGCAGGAACTGTCCGATCCGGTCGGACTCGGCGCCGAGCAACTGACCGAACTGTCGCGGCGGCACGGTGAATTGGACGAACAGTTGCTCAGCCGCCTCGCTGACTGGGAAATGGTCAGCAGCCATCTGGAACAGTCCGCTAGTTAAGATGGCTCCGTGAGTGAGCTTCCCGGCGGAATCCACCTGATCGATCTCGTATACGCGGGTCTGAACCGGACGATGGCTTCATACCTGATCCCGGGCAAGGACGGTGCGTTCATGCTTGTGGAGACGGGCCCGTACTCCCTCTTTTCCCAGCTGGAAGCGACCATCGAAGAGCTGGGTTTCGAGCTGGACCGGCTCACTGACGTGCTGGTCACGCACATCCACCTTGATCACGCCGGCTCGGCCGGTGCGCTCGCCCGGCGCTACGACGCCAACGTCTGGTTGCACGAGGGCGGTGCCCCGTTCCTGATTGATCCCGAGCGGCTCATCAACAGTTCAAGGCGGGTGTACGGCGAGGAGTTCGATGAACTGATGAAAGGCGCTGAACCCCTGCCCGAAACGAACGTCATCGCGGTCAACGATGGTGACGAGTTCGAGCTGCACGGCCGCACGTTCAGGGTCGTGCACACTCCGGGTCATTCCGGCACTCACGTCAGTTACCTGCTTGACTCTGAGTACCTGTTCACGGGCGATTCAGCCGGGATCCGTTTCCCGGGCACCCGGTTCGTGAAGCCTGCGACCGCCCCGCCCGAGATCGACCTCGATGCCTGGCTGCTCAGCATCGAACGGATGCAGGCGCTCAGACCCAGCAAGCTCCTGCTTACGCATTACGGGCCTTTCGCTGATGTTGACTGGCACTTCCGTGAGCTGCGCCGTCAGAACGCACTCTGGTCCGAAGCTGTTCTCACTGGCCTGAAGACTGAGGAGACAGATGAACAGCTGACTGCGCGGATCACCGAACTGTCAGAGCGGCAGATGGCCGAAGCAGGACTGAGCGCCCTGGACCGGGACCGCTTGCGGGTCAGCAGCGACCACACGATGACGGCGGCCGGCCTGAAGCGCTACTGGCAGAAGCTGCAGCCCGGGCGTCTGAGCGAGGTCACCTTCCCGCTGGAGCGGCCCGCCCGTATCGCGGTGCTCGCCAGCGGCAGGGGCAGCAACCTCCGCTCACTCTTATCTGCGTACCCGGCCGGTGATCCGCTGGGCAGCGTGCAGCTGGTGGTCAGCGACAACGCCGATGCGGGAGCGCTTGACATCGCCCGCAGCTCAGGGATCGCTGCTGAGCACGTGCCCTGGACCGACCGGCGCGCATTCGAGCGGGAACTGGCTCTGCTGCTGAGCGAACGGCACATAGATCTCGTCTGCCTCGCCGGCTTCATGCGGCTGCTGTCAGCTGAGTTCGTGGCAGCCTGGGAAGGACGACTGCTGAACATCCATCCGAGCCTCCTGCCTGATTTCCGCGGACTGGAGCCGCAGCGCCAGGCGCTCGAAGCCGGCGTGAATGAGAGTGGCTGCTCGGTCCATCTCGTCGACAGCGGCATGGATACCGGCCCGGTCGTGATGCAGGCACGGGTGCCCGTACATGAGGGAGATGATGTCGCTGCGCTGACTGAACGCATCCTGGAACAGGAGCACCGCCTTTACCCGCAGGCGGTCCGCAAAGTACTCCGGGGCGAGGTCTGATGAACGTCCTCGTCATCGGCAGCGGCGCCCGGGAACACGCTCTCGTCTGGAAACTCGCCCGCTCGCCGCGCGTAAGCAGGCTGTTCGCCTCACCCGGCAATCCGGGGATGAGCGAGTACGCCGAGCTGCTTGCCAGTGCGCAGGACCCTGCTTCACTGACCGCGCTGGCGCTGCGCCACGCCATCGACCTGGTGGTCATCGGTCCGGAGCAGCCACTCGTCGACGGGCTCGTCGACAGCCTCACGGCTGCCGGCATCCGGGCGTTCGGTCCCCACCGGGCGGCAGCTGCGCTGGAAGGCTCGAAGAGGTTCGCCAAACAGTTCATGCTGCGCCACGGCATCCCGACAGCCCGGGCCGAAGCTTTCACAGACGAGGCAGCTGCACTTGATTTCCTGCAGACAGTGGCGGACCCCCCGGTCGTCAAACGTTCAGGACTGGCTGCCGGCAAGGGCGTGACCGTCGCGGATTCACTGAGTGAAGCGGAGGAGGCGGTGCGTGCCGCCTTCCGCGACCCGTCCAGTGGCGGCGTGGTGCTGGAGGAACGGCTGCAGGGACGCGAGCTCAGCCTGCTGGGGGTGACCGACGGCACTGCCTGGCTGCCGCTCAAACTCGCTCAGGACTATAAGTACCTGAGTGACGGGGATACGGGTCCGATGACCGGCGGCATGGGTGCTGTCGCACCTGCAGAGCTGCTGGATGACGAGCAGCTCCGCGAGGTGAACGCTGAGATCGTCAGCCGGACCCTGGCGGGCATCCGGGCTGAGGGCCTCGCTTTCACCGGGGTGCTGTTCATCGGCCTGATGGTGACCCCGACCGGAGTGAAAGTACTCGAGTACAACGTGCGGCTGGGAGATCCAGAGACCCAGGTCGTGCTGCCGCTGCTGGAAACCGACCTGCTCGATGTGATCGATGCAGCCCACGACGGTACCCTTTCACGGCTGCAGCTCAGCTGGAAACCGCTGGTCGCAGCAGGTGTCGTGCTGGCCGCCCCCGGTTACCCCGGTTCGCCGCAGAGGGGTGTGCCGCTGCAGCTTCCCGCGGGTGATGACGGGCTGCTCGTGTTCCAGGCAGGCACCGAACTGAGCGGTGGGCAGCTGCTGAGCCGTGGTGGACGGGTACTGAGCGTGGTCGCGCTCGCCCCTGACCTGGAGGCTGCCCGTGACCGCGCCTATGAGGCGGTGCGCCAGACGGGTTTCGCGGGCGCTCAGTGGCGCAGCGACATCGGCCTGCAACAGCTGCTGTCCGGAGCCTGAACGCGCTATCATTGGTCAAGCCCTATCGGAGGTGGCCTGATGAACATCCTGGAGAGAATCGGCACCATTCTTCGCGCCAACATCAATGAACTGCTCACACGCGCTGAGGATCCGGAAAGAATAATCAACCAGACGCTGATCGACATGCGTCAGGCTCAGTACGAGGCCCGAATGGAGGTCGCCCGGGCGATCGCCGAGGGCAAGAAACTCGAACGGGATGTCAGCTCTCACCGCAACGAGGCCGGCGAATGGGTCAAGAAGGCCGAAGCTGCCCTGCGTCAGGAACGTGAGGACCTCGCCCGTGAAGCACTGCGCCGCAAGAAATCAGCTGAGGATCTTGCTGACGGCCTGCAGGAGCAGCTTGACGCTCATGAGGAGATCGTCGAGAAACTCAAGACCCAGCTTCGTGCGCTGGATGCGAAAATCTCCGAGGCCGAGCGCAAGCGGCAGATCCTGATCGCCCGGCAGAAGCGGGCCGAGGCCCAGAAGTCGGTTGCCGGTGCCATCGCCCGTACCGACACCCGCAAGGCGTTCGAGGCGTTCGACCGCATGGAAGGCAAGATCGAAGGCATGGAAGACCGTCTCGCTGCGGAGGCTGAGCTGGCGAACGACCTGAGCCTCGATGATGAGTTCGCGGCTCTGGAGGTCGAAGACGACATCGAGGACGAGCTCGCGAAGCTCAAAGCCAGCCTGCAGGACCAGGCTGGCAGTGACGCCGGCTGAGTGCAGTCACAGGACCGCTGGCTTGAGGCGCCTGATGGGCAGCAGGTGAGCGTGTGAGACTGATCCTCCTCCTGATCGTTATCGCCGGGGTGGCGGCCATCTACTGGCTGCTGAGACGCTCCCGGCAGGAAGCTGAGCTGTCTGCTTTCCAGCGGCAGGAGCCGCCGGTGACGGCGCAGGAGCTCGCTGCACTGTCGCTGCCCTACCGAACTCAGCTGGGGGAGGCCGTCACCATCCAGCAGGAAGTCGCGCAGCGGGCCGAGACAGCCCCGGCCGTGCTCAAGCAGGAGATCAGCGAACTGAGCCAGCGCATGTTCATGCTCGTTCAGCGGGCCCTGCCACGGGCCCGGCACGGAACTCAGCTGCAGGACTTCCTGCTGCGCCTGACCCCAACAGATCCGGAGTACGCCCGCAACCGGCAGGAAGCCGATGGCATCGAGGCTGAACTCGCTCAATTCGTGGAACACATGCGGCGGGTCCGTGGCAAGGTGTATGGCATCCTCAGCAACGCAGCCAGCCTCCAGGCCGACCGGCGCCTGGAGACGGACTTGAAAGACGCGCTCGCTGACGTCCACAGCCTGGAGGAAGCCATGAGTGAAGCGGTGAAGGAATCGAGCTACCTGTCATGAGGATGAGGCTGCTGCTTCTCACCGCACTGCTGGCCGTCCTCGGCGGTTGTGTGCCAGTCAGCTCCGATGCCGGACCACGCACCCAGGTGGAACAGCTGACCCGGCCGGTCGGCTACTATCCCGACCAGGCGGGGGCACGCTGGGAGTACCTGCCTGACAACGCTCCTGTGGACGACCCCCGGGTCATCCAGCTGGTCGAAGGACCCCGCGTGGTGAACGGCCGGACCCTCATCTCGCACCTGACCCGTGGCGCTGGAGCTGAGGAACGCAAGTTCCGCTCCATCGGTCCGGACGGAGTCGAGCTTCACATGCGCTCGGTGCCCGGCGCCCAGACGACCTTCGAGCCGCCGATGCTGGAGTTCCCGGCTCAGCTGCGCCGCGGTGCCAGCTGGAGCGGCCGCACCACCGCCAGCACACTGTTCCCCGCAGCCCGTCCCGAGCAGCGTCTTGAGGTGCAGGACATCCGTTACAGCTACACCGTCGTCGACAGGCGCCAGGTCCGGGTGCCGGCAGGCGCGTTCGACGTTTACGTGATCAACCAGGTGACGGAGCTGCTGGAGGACGGCCGGACTGTGTCGAGCGAGACACGTGAGCTGTGGTACTCGCCTTACGTCGGGGAGATCCGGACCGTCGGCGGGTTCTACCTGGTCGAACTGAACTTCACTCCGACCTATCCCTGAGATCCGGTTGCAGCAGGGCTGTCTGCTAGAATCACCGCATTGTGTCCGATACACGTGTAGTGACTGCCACCAGCCGGCTGCTTGACCGGATCGATTCACCGGCTGACGTCAAGAAGCTGGACCGCAACCAGCTCACGACGCTGGCGGAAGAGTTACGTGCCGAAGTCATCCGGGTCTGTGCGATCGGCGGCGGACACCTTGCGTCGAGCCTCGGGGCGGTAGAACTCACCGTTGCCCTGCATTACCTGTTCGATTCAAGCATCGACCGCTTCGTCTGGGACGTCGGTCACCAGACCTACGCGCACAAGATCCTCACCGGTCGGCGCGACCGCATCGACAGCATCCGCAAACCCGGCGGACTGGCCGGTTTCACGGCCAGCAGCGAGTCGCCGCACGACGCCCTGACGGTCGGGCATGCGAGCACCAGCCTCGCAGCCGCCCTGGGCATGGCGCTGTCGCGTGACGCGCGCCGGCAGACGTACGAGGTCATCCCCGTGATCGGCGATGGCGCCCTGACCGGCGGGATGGCCCTCGCTGCCCTGAACCAGATCGGCCACCTGGGTTCCCGGGTTCTCATAGTGCTGAACGACAACGAGATGTCGATCAGCGAAAACGTCGGCGGTCTCAACCGCTACATGAGCCGGCTGCAGGTGCAGCCGTGGGTCCAGTGGGCGGAAGAGAGTGGCAAGAGAGCGCTGGGTGGCATCTGGAAACCGCTGGCCGACCTGACTGAACGGGCCAAGGACGCCACCCGCAGGTTCTTCGATCCGGCGAGTGCCAATCCGTTCCATGCCATGGGCGTGCGCTACGTGGGCCCGATCGACGGTCATGACATCGATCAGCTGATCTACTACCTGAAGCGCATCCAGCGCCTCGAGGGGCCGACGATGCTGCATATACTCACCCGCAAGGGCAAGGGCTACAAGATCGCGGAAAGCGATCCGATCACCTGGCACGGCCCTGGCGGTTTCGACCCCGTCAAGCCGATCGCACCGGCCAAGTCATACCAGTGGTCGAACGCGTTCGGTGACGCGGTCACCGAACTGGTGCCGTACGACGAGCGGGTGTGGGTGATAACTCCCGCGATGCGGGAAGGCAGCGGCCTGGTCGAGTTCAGCCGGCGCTTCCCGGGGCGCTACATCGATGTAGGTATAGCTGAGGACGTGGCGGTGACGGTCGCAGCCGGTCTGGCCCTGCGGGGCGAGAAGCCGGTGGTGGCCATCTACAGCACTTTCCTGCAGCGCGCGTTCGACCAGGTGATCCATGACGTCTCGATCGAGAACCTCGATGTCGTGTTCGCAGTTGACCGTGCCGGTCTCGTCGGCGCTGACGGAGCCACCCATCAGGGCGTCTATGACCTGGCCTACCTGCGCACCATCCCCAACCTGGCCATCGGCATGCCGCGTGACGCGAACGAGCTGCAGGGCATGCTGAAAGAAGCGCTGCGCCTGGGCGGTCCCCGCGCCGTCCGCTGGCCGCGCGGCAGCGTGAAACCTGCCCTGCAACGTGAAGTGGCTGACTGGCCTGACATCAGCTGGGGCAGCTGGGAGACGCTCCGCCCCGGGAACCGGGTCAACATCCTCGCCATCGGCCCGACCGTCGATTACGCCCTTGAAGCCAGCGAGGGCATCGCTGGTGTCGGCGTCGTCAACGCCCGTTTCATCAAGCCGCTTGACGAGCAGCTGCTGCAGCGCCTGGCAGAGGAGAGCGAGCATCTGATCACCGTGGAGGATCACGTGCTGCACGGAGGTTTCGGTTCGGCCGTGCTGGAGTTCCTCGCTGACATCGGTCAGCGCACCCCGGTGACCCGGCTCGGCATCCGGGACCGACACGTACCGCACGGCAACCCGCTCGATCAGCACGAGGAACTCGGTTACGGACCAACTGCGATCCGCCGCGAGCTCATGCGGCTCGGGTTCGGCGTCAGCCAGCCGGCTGACTGAGCCGGTAAAGTGGGGGGCATGGACAACTGGCCTCTGCTGACAACCAGTTCCGTACTCGGCCTTGCGCTGCTGTTCGCGGGTTACCCGCTGTTCAGGGTACTCCTCGTGCTGGCTGGTGCTTTCCTCGGATTCGTCTACGGACCGGAGCTGCTGCTGGTGTTCGGCATCCCGGTCAGCCCGCTGGTCGCCTGGCTCGCTGCGGGCGCCGCTGCTCTGCTGCTGGCGCTTCTGGCCTGGCAGCTGTTCGGCTTCGCGCTGTTCGCCTGGGGCTTCCTCGCAGGCTATGGGACCGGACTCGCGCTCATCGACAACGTGTTCATCGCCATCGGAGCGGGAGTGGTCATGGGGCTGCTCGCTCTGGCATTCGACCGGATCGGCATAATGGCGCTTACTTCGCTTGTCGGAGCCTGGCTGCTGACCAACGTGGTGCTGCTGCTAATCGGTACTGGTTACCCGCTGCCAGCCGGCAACGTCATGCTCGCTCCCGCTGCCTACGGCGCGATCATCATCGTTACGCTGCTGGGCATGCTGCTGCAGCTGAGGCTCTGGCCCAAGCCGGGTCGCAGCTGGTGAGAGCGCCTGCAGCAACACGGCTCTGAAGCGCTGCGCCATCATGAGCACGTGGTGCTGCTCCAGCGTCGGATGAACCAGGAACATCAGGCTTGATTCACCCAGTTCCCGCGCGACCGGCAGTACGGGCTGGGGACCGAACGGTTCGAAGGCACGCTCGCGGTACAGTTCGCTGCCCGTTCCGCTGAACAGCGGTACTCCCGCTTCACCGGCAGCAGCAAGTATGCGCTGGCGATCCCAGCCGGGCTGCAGCTGAGCCGGATCAACGTAGGCGTACAGCTTGTAGAACGCGTGCGTCGCCTCAGCATCAGGAAGCGGGATCCGCAGGCCATCGATGCCAGCTAACTCGGCAGCCAGCAGCCGTGCGTTGCGGGTGCGGGCAGCAAGCCACTGCGGCAGCTGTCTCAGCTGTACCCGTCCGATCGCCGACTGCAGTTCTGACAGACGCCAGTTGCTGCCGAACGAGTGTGACAGGTAGCGGTAGCCCGGCTCTGCCGGCGGCGTATGAACCGTGTCGAAGTCCTTGCCGTGGTCGCGGTAAGCCCATGCGCGCTTCCATGCTGTGGTGTCGTTGAGTGTGACCATGCCACCCTCGCCACCGGTGGTCATGATCTTGTCCTGACAGAACGAGAAAGCACCGGCATGGCCGATGGAACCGACCTGCCGGCCCCGGTAGGTGGCGCCGTGCGCCTGAGCGCAGTCCTCGATGACGATGAGTCCGTGTTCGTCGGCGAGTTCCATGATCGGATCCATGTCCGCTGGCCAGCCTGCGAGGTGTACGACGATGATCGCCCGGGTCCTGTCACTGATCCGGGCACGGACCGTTTCTGCCGTAAGGTTGCCGCTGTCGGGATCAACATCAGCGAACACCGGCTGCGCCCCGCGCGCGACTGCAGCGCTGGCTGAAGCGATGAACGTACGGGGAGTGGTGATGACCTCGTCACCGGGACCGATACCGAAGGCGAGCAGAGCGAGTTCAAGCGCCAGGGTGCCGTTGGCGACAGCCAGAGCGTGCCGGGTGCCAACGAATGCTGCGAACTCGTCTTCGAAACTGCGTCCTTCGTCGCCGGTCCAGTAGTTGACCCGCCCGCTGGCCAGAACGCGCTGCACGGCGTCCTGTTCCTCAGCGCCGAATACCGGCCACTGGGGCAGGTAGGCGGGAATGCCGTTCAAGGCGGGTTTGCTGCTGGCACTGTTCATTGACCCAGTATCGTTCTGCTCTGAGCAGCTGCCGGTACGTCCGTCACATGCGCAGCAGACGGCGCACCAGCGTGGGGAACTGCAGCCCCAGCAGCAGCGCGTAAGCCAGTGCCGCGGCCCCGATGACCAGCAGCAGGTCTGTGATACCTGCAGGCTGCGGCAGCACGATCAGCAGCAGCACCATCCCGGCCGTCGCGAGCACCGGTCGCAGCAGCACGGGACGCAGGGCAGGCAGGCGGAAGGAGCGCCTCACCAGCATCACGCTCAGCAGCAGCGCCACGGCGTAGACGGCTACTGTTGACCAGACGGCGCCCATCAGTCCGACCCGGGGGATGAGCACGATGTTGAGCAGTACGTTGAGGCCCGCCGCGCTGAGCATCACCCACGCCTGCTGCCGGGTATCGCCGTGAAGCTGGAAGCCGATGTCTACGAAGTAAGCTTTCAGGCCTGCCAGCAGCGCAGCTACCGTGATGAGCGGGATGACCGCAGCCGCGGTGCCTGTGAACTCGGGGGCCACCACCACCTGCGCAACCGGTCCGGCGAGCAGAGTCAGGCCGGCAGCTGCCGGCAGTCCGATGCAAAGCAGCAGCAGCAGGGTGTCATGCAGCCGTTCGCGGGCGGCTTCCGGGCCTTCCTGCTCCAGAGCCCGGACTGTGAGCGGGTA
>Ga0209487_1000288_pt1 | contig 45406 bp, 53 predicted proteins | sample Poulit2012_FD_187524 | JGI IMG/M metagenome (GOLD analysis project Ga0209487, IMG submission 187524) | Agricultural soil microbial communities from Georgia to study Nitrogen management - Poultry litter 2012 (SPAdes) (version 2) | ecosystem: Environmental > Terrestrial > Soil > Agricultural land... | reverse complement strand
GATAAGTGCTGAAAGCATCTAAGCATGAAGCCCGCCTCAAGATGAAACTTCCCATCACTTTAAGTGAGTAAGATCCCTCAGAGACGATGAGGTTGATAGGTCCGAGGTAGAAGCGTGGTGACACGTGTAGCTGACGGATACTAATTGATCGAGGACTTAACTAACTCATTTTAGATGGAAAACCGTTGATATCGTTACGCTCTTATTTAGTTTTTAGGGTATAAAATAAATAACCCTTGCATTTTTATTAAAAAATGCATATAATAGTTCTTGTCTGAAAAAAGTAAATAGGTCTGGTAGTTATAGCAAAGAGGTCACACCTGTTCCCATACCGAACACAGTAGTTAAGCTCTTTAGCGCCGATGGTAGTTGAGGCTTAGCCTCTGCAAGAGTAGGTCGCCGCCAGGCACATTAGAATTAGTAAACGAACTGCTATCATTAGCAGTTCGTTTTTTTGTTATCCTATATCATTTTGACTATTTCTGATCTTATGCGCATAGTATAAAAATAGCAAAAGATTAATCAATATGAATGAGTTTCATAATTACCGTAACCAGCTATATCACTACTATCAGAGCGATATAGCTATAAATAGGGATTATGAAATTCATTAAATATATGAAAAGATTATAAAATGTTTTGATTTTCCCTTTTTTGTCTACTATATAAAGAACAAGTTGTTTGCATCTATAATTTATTTCCGTATAATAAAAGTTAAAGTCAAAGATAGTCAAAGTCAATAAAAACATCTAGTCCGAAGAATTAGGGGTGGAGAGTTTATGAGCAATATTACCGATGTTATTGAGCGGTATTTAAAGGAAATATTACAAGCACAGGGGCAAAATATGATTGAGATTAAGCGCAATGAAATTGCAGATCAATTTCAATGTGTACCATCGCAAATTAATTATGTAATAAATACACGCTTTACAATCGAAAAAGGGTATATAATAGAGAGTAAGCGAGGCGGTGGCGGGTATATTCGTATTCATCGAATTGAACATCAAGATGAATCAGCACTAATTGATGATTTAATTATGATGATTAATCCGAAGGTAGAGCAACAGGGAGCAGTCGATGTACTTGAGAGACTCTTGGAGAAAGGTGTTATTACGGAGCGTGAAGAAAGAATTATGCTTAGTGCAATAGACCGCAATACATTAGCATTTAATTTACCTTTACGTGATGAGGTGCGTGCTCGTGTTTTAACCGCTATGCTTACTACTTTAAAGTATTTAGACAAGTAAGGGGGAAGTAAATGATGAAATGTCAAGAGTGTCATCAACGTCCTGCAACACTTCATTTTACACAAATCATTCAAGGTACTAAGGCGGAAGTAAATGTATGTGAAACATGTGCAAAGGAAAAAGGATATATGACACATCCAGAAGAGGGTTATTCGCTCCATAATTTATTAAGTGGCCTGTTTAATTTTGATATAAACAAATTGAATAACCCTGAGGGTAATACAATGAAACAGCAAGAAGAATTACAATGTAGTAAATGTAAATTAACATTTACTGAATTTAAGCGAATCGGAAAATTCGGATGTGCTGAATGTTATCGAACCTTCTCTGGACGTCTTGATCCCATTCTCCGGCGTGTTCATAGTGGTAATGTTAAACATCATGGAAAGATACCCAAACGGAAAGGTGTCAATTTACATACAAAGAAGCAATTGGAAACTTACCGTACTAAATTGCAAGATTTAATAGAACAGGAAGCTTTTGAAGAGGCGGCCATTGTCCGAGACGAAATTAAAGATCTTGAAACTCAACAATATCAGGCAGGACCAGGTGATGATATATGACATTACAAAATTTTATGGATAAAGCGATTAGCCCGTGGATGCGTCATGATGGCCCTGATAGTGATATTGTTTTAAGCAGCCGTATTCGACTTGCGCGCAACTTCGCTAAGGTGCCTTTTCCAATCATTGCGGATGTAGGTGAATTAGAAGATATTCGGAGTTTCATTCAAGCGGAATATGAAAGTAAAACATTTGAAACATATGAAAACTTTAAGTTTATTATGCTTAGTGAATTAACACCCATTGAAAGACGTGTCTTAGTAGAAAAACATTTAATTAGTCCGCATTTAGCAAAGCATGTAAAGACAGCTGGATCATTGATCGCTGAAAATGAGCAAGTGTCAGTGATGATTAATGAAGAAGATCATATTCGAATACAACTTTATTACCCAGGATTCCAATTGAAAAAGGCACTCGATGAAGCATTCAAATTCGATGATTGGTTAGAAGAAAAAGTCAATTATGCATTTGATGAAGCGAAAGGTTATTTAACAAGTTGTCCTACTAATGTAGGAACTGGGATGAGGGCTTCAGTTATGATTCATCTACCTGCACTCGTATTATCTAAACAACTTAACAGAATGTTGCCCGCGATTAATCAATTGGGCTTTGTTGTAAGAGGGATTTATGGTGAAGGTAGCGAAGCGATGGGGAACATCTTTCAAATATCCAATCAAATTACATTAGGGAAGTCTGAAAATGATATCGTCGAGGACTTACAAAGTGTTGTTGGGCAATTAATCGAGCATGAGCGAAATGCTCGAAATAGATTATTAGATAACTCTGCAATTGGCTTAGAAAATCGAATATATCGTTCCTATGGTATTTTAGCATATAGTCGGATTATAGAATCTAAAGAAGCAGCAACCTGTTTATCAAATGTTCGTCTGGGTATTGATCTAGGTGTGATTGAAAATGTATCACAAAGTATATTAAATGAACTTATGATTCTTACGCAACCAGGATTTCTGCAGCATTATGCGGAAAAGGATTTGACGGCAAGTGAACGAGATGTATTACGGGCGACACTAATTCGCGAACGTTTAGAATTAGAAAACGAGTAGGTAGGAGGAATTATATATGATGTTTGGACGTTTTACAGAGAGAGCACAGAAGGTATTGGCGTTATCACAAGAGGAAGCGGTTCGACTCAATCATAATAATATTGGTACAGAACACATTTTATTAGGCCTCATTCGTGAGGGAGATGGAATTGCTGCGAAAGCACTGCAGGCATTAGAATTGGAAATACCTAAAATACAAGAAGAAGTTGAAAAGTTAATCGGTGTGGGCAAAGAGCCGATGAAAACAATCCATTACACACCACGTGCAAAGAAGGTAGTTGAATTATCGCAAGACGAGGCGAGGAAGTTAGGACATTCTTATGTAGGAACGGAACATATCCTACTTGGGTTAATCCGTGAAGGTGAGGGAGTCGCTGCTCGTGTTTTAAGTAACTTAGGAGTGAGTTTAAATAAAGCGAGACAGCAAGTGCTACAACTATTAGGAAGCAATGAGGCTCAGGCAGGAAGGCAAGGACGTGGGCAAGCCTCTAATGCAAGCACACCAACACTTGATTCACTTGCAAAGGATTTAACGGCTAGTGCAAGAGAAGGAAATGTTGATCCGGTTATTGGGCGGGACAAAGAAATCGAACGTGTTGTCCAAGTTTTAAGCCGTCGTACAAAAAACAACCCTGTATTAATTGGTGAGCCAGGGGTTGGAAAGACGGCAGTAGCAGAAGGATTAGCACAGCAAATTGTTAATAATGAAATTCCGGAGACATTAAGGGATAAACGAGTCATGACACTCGATATGGGGACTGTTGTTGCAGGGACTAAATACCGTGGTGAATTTGAAGATCGCCTGAAGAAAGTAATGGATGAAATTCGCCAAGCAGAGAACGTTATTTTATTTATCGATGAATTACACACATTAATTGGTGCGGGTGGGGCGGAAGGTGCGATTGATGCCTCGAACATATTAAAACCGTCACTTTCTCGTGGAGAGTTGCAGTGTATTGGAGCAACAACAATTGACGAATACCGTAAGTATATCGAGAAGGATGCGGCACTAGAGCGAAGATTTCAACCCATTCAAGTCGATGAACCTACATTGGATGAGACTGTTCAGATTCTAAAAGGGTTGCGTGACCGTTATGAAGCTCATCACCGAGTGAAGATTACGGATGATGCGATTGAAGCTGCAGCTCATTTATCAGAACGTTATATAACGGATCGATTTCTACCAGATAAAGCAATCGATTTAATTGATGAAGCAGGGTCAAAAGTACGACTACAATCTTATACGGTTCCACCTAATTTGAAAGAATTGGAACATAAACTAGATGAAGTTCGTAAAGAAAAGGATGCCGCTGTTCAAAGTCAGGAATTTGAGAAGGCAGCCTCCTTAAGAGATTCTGAACAAGGGTTAAGGGAAGAATTAGAGAAGACGAAAGAACGCTGGAAGGAAAGACAAGGGCAGGAAGATTCCGAAGTAACAGTAGAAGATATTGCGAGTGTTGTCTCTGTCTGGACGGGTGTGCCAGTTTCCAGATTAACAAAAGGGGAAAAAGACCGCTTGTTAAATATGGAAGAAACATTGCACAATCAAATTATTGGTCAGGGCGAGGCGGTCACAGCAATCTCCAAAGCGATTCGCCGGGCTCGGGCAGGACTGAAAGATCCAAAACGGCCTATAGGTTCATTTATCTTCCTCGGTCCTACCGGTGTTGGAAAAACAGAACTTGCTCGCACATTAGCAGAAGTAATGTTTGGTGCAGAGGAGTCAATGATTCGTATCGATATGTCTGAGTATATGGAAAAACACGCAACTTCACGTCTTGTTGGATCGCCACCGGGATATGTTGGGTATGAAGAAGGTGGCCAATTAACAGAAGAAGTCCGCAAGAAGCCATATTCAGTTGTTTTACTAGATGAAGTTGAAAAGGCACATCCCGAAGTATTTAATATTCTCTTGCAAGTTCTAGAGGACGGGCGCTTGACGGATTCGAAAGGCCGTGTCGTTGATTTTAGAAATACGATTTTAATTATGACGTCGAATGTTGGGGCAAGTGAATTACAACGGAATAAATATGTAGGGTTTAATCTTGGTGAAAAAGATCAAGAATACTCAGATATGAAAACAAAAGTTACGGATGAGATGAAGAAGGTCTTTAGGCCAGAGTTCCTAAACCGAATTGACGAAACCATCGTTTTCCATTCATTAGAGAAAAAGCATATGAAGGATATTGTCGAATTAATGCTCATCGACTTAAAAGAACGTTTAGCAGGGCTTGATATTGACTTCTCCATTACAGATAAAGCGATCGAGAAGATTGCTAAAGAGGGCTTTGACCCAGAGTATGGAGCTCGACCATTACGTCGTGCGATCCAAAAGCATGTTGAAGACTTATTATCGGAAGAGTTGCTTAAAGGAACAATTAGCAAGGAGAAGAAAGTGAAAATCGGCTTAAGTACACAAGGTGAGATTACGATTTTGCCTTAGCAAGAAGTTTATGGTGGAATAAGAGAATTAGAAAAAGCTAGAAGGAAGAAACCCCTCTAGCTTTTTCTCATATAAAGAATGCTTATTTATGGCGACTTTGTGGCATAACTTAGGAAATTTATTCATTGAATTGAAAGAACACTGTAACGTAGTGGTTATGTTTATCGTGTATAATTAATCTATGTGAAGGGATTGGGTTGTGTGGCAAAACGAAAAACAAAGCATGTATGCCAAGAGTGTGCTTATGAATCAGCCAGATGGATGGGAAAGTGTCCAGGTTGTAATAGTTGGAACACACTAGTGGAAGAGTATATTGCCTCAAATAAGGCTAACCACCTTACGTCTGGCGGCTTACAAAGTGGGAGTAAGCCAGAAAAGATCACAGCGATCGCATCGGAGAATTCCCCCCGGATTACAACATCGATTAAGGAATTTAATCGGGTTTTAGGTGGTGGGGTTGTGCCAGGTTCACTCGTCTTAATTGGTGGAGACCCCGGTATTGGGAAATCCACACTCCTTTTGCAAATATCAGCTTCATTAGCAGAAAAGAAATTGCCCGTATTATATGTCTCGGGTGAGGAATCAACACAGCAAACGAAGCTACGTGCTGATCGCCTCGGAATAACCGCAGATTTACTCTATGTTTTAGCAGAAACAAATGTATTCGATATTGTCCAACATATTAAGGAGTCAAAGCCGTCATTAGTTATTATTGATTCCATTCAGACCATGTTTCGCGAGGAAGTAACAAGTGCACCGGGAAGTGTTACCCAGGTCCGAGAATCTACGTCAGAGTTTATGAAAATAGCTAAAACCTATGGTATACCGATCTTTCTTGTAGGACATGTTACAAAAGAAGGTGCTATCGCGGGACCAAGAATGCTTGAGCATATGGTTGATGCTGTACTTTATTTCGAGGGAGAAAGACACCATACGTATCGAATTTTACGTGGTGTGAAAAACCGCTTCGGAAGTACGAATGAAATGGGAATCTTTGAGATGAAAGAAGAAGGGCTAAGGGAAGTATTAAACCCTTCGGAGATTTTTCTAGAAGAAAGATCCCAAGGTGCATCTGGATCTACGGTTGTAGCCTCCATGGAGGGAACGAGACCTGTTCTGGTGGAGATTCAAGCTTTAATCTCTCCGTCTAGTTTTGGAAACCCAAGGCGCATGGCGACAGGGGTGGATAGTAATCGTGTCCCATTATTAATGGCCGTATTAGAAAAGCGAGTTGGTTTAATGTTGCAAAACCAAGATGCCTATATCAAAGTGGCAGGTGGAGTAAAATTAGATGAACCTGCTATCGATTTAGCCATAGCGATCAGTATTGCTTCCAGTTTCCGTGATCAGCCGACAAGAGCAGAAGACATTTTTATCGGTGAAGTGGGACTTACAGGTGAGATTAGACGGGTTTCGCGAATTGAACAACGCGTACAGGAAGCGGCGAAACTAGGTTTTAAACGTGTGATTTGTTCGAAAAATAATTTAGATGGATGGACACCACCGAAATCGATTGATGTAGTCGGTGTCAATACGGTGCAAGAAGCATTGAAAATTGGGGTCGTAACGTAAAGATACGATACTTTCGCTATAATCAGCCTAGTTACCAATTAATGTGAATATTCCGCCAAATAACGGAATTGACAATTAAGTTAGAATATGATAAAATCTTACTTTTACTGAATTGACTGTTTTTTATAGCTATGCTATTATTTATTTGAGATGTTATGATTATAAATTGGTTTTATAGGTAATAATAAGGAATAGGAGGTGACAATCTAAATGAAAAAAATTGTTCATTTACTTTTTATTGTTATCGGAGGGACTGTCGGTTTCTTATATGGTCCAGGATTTATTAGGTTGTTAAATATTACAGAGGCAGGCTGGGTGACATCTTCATATTTTGGATCTGCTTTAGGTGCCATTATACTATTTCTTATTTCATATTTATTGGTAGACAATATTGTCGATTTCCTAAGGTGGATTGAAGACGGGCTCATTAAAGTCCCAGTTGGGGATTTATTTTTTGGAAGTTTAGGTTTAGTTCTTGGTTTATTAATTGCTTATTTTATTAATCTACCGATACAAGAAATTAATTTGAAAATTGTATCTCAAGTTGTTCCGTTATTTTTAACTGTTTTACTCGGGTATTTAGGTTTTCAAGTTGGTTTTAGACGTAGAGAAGAGTTTACAAACTTAGTTAATTTGAATCGGAAAGAAAAGTTTAAACAGGAGCTTGTTGAAGAAGATGCGGGTAAGAAGGCGTTTAGGTCTAAACCAAAAGTATTGGATACGAGTGTAATTATTGATGGACGTATAGCGGATATTTGTCAAACAAAGTTTTTGGAAGGGCCTATTGTTATCCCACAGTTTGTTTTAGGAGAATTGCAGCATATCGCTGATTCGTCAGATGTTCTAAAGCGTAATCGTGGCCGTCGTGGCTTGGACATTCTCAATCGTATTCAAAAGGAGCTACCTGTCGAGGTAGAAATATACGAAGGTGACTTTGAGGATATTCCGGAAGTAGATAGTAAATTGATAAAATTAGCGAAGGTATTGGATGGCATTCTGGTTACGAATGACTTTAACTTAAATAAAGTGTCTGATTTCCAAGGTGTTACCGTGCTTAACATTAATGATTTAGCAAATGCAGTTAAACCCGTTGTTTTGCCAGGGGAAGAATTGGTTGTACAGGTTATCAAAGATGGAAAAGAGCAAAAACAAGGGATTGCTTATCTAGATGATGGTACAATGATTGTCGTTGAGGAAGGTAGAGACTATATTGGTAAAACAATTGAAGTACTCATTACAAGTGTTTTACAAACATCGGCAGGACGTATGATCTTTGCAAAACCAAAATTACTTGAAAAAGCACAATAAAAAGGGTATAACATATAGAGAGCAGTGATCGTAATATTAAAAAGTGATAACATGCTATGTTATCGCTTTTTGCTATACCGTAGGAGTATGTTTTTTTGGTTTAATAGAGAGGGGAACAATGATGACGAAGGATGTTCGTGTACGTTACGCGCCGAGCCCTACAGGCGACTTACATATAGGGAATGCGCGTACAGCGTTATTTAATTATTTATATACAAAACATTATAATGGGAAGTTTATTATCCGCACGGAAGACACGGATACAATGCGAAATGTAGAAGGTGGCGAGGAAAGCCAGCTTGAGTTTTTAAAATGGTTGAAAATTGATTGGGATGAGGGGCCTGATATCGGTGGTGATTATGGTCCCTATCGCCAAACAGAGCGTCTTGACTTGTACGAAAAGTATGTTGCTGATTTACTTGAGCGTGACCTAGCATATGAATGTTATATGACAGCAGAAGAGTTAGAGGCGGAACGTGAACAACAACGAGCAAATGGGGAAGTACCGAAATATTCAGGTGCACATAGCCAGTTAACACCAGAACAAATTGCCGCCTTTAAAGCAGAGGGCCGGGAGCCGAGCGTTCGATTCAGGGTACCAGCGAATAAATCATATACATTTCCTGATATTGTTCGTGGGAATATTACATTTGAGTCAAGTGATTTTGGGGACTGGGTTATCGTTAAAAAGGATGGTATCCCGACATATAACTTTGCTGTTGTAGTTGATGATCACCTAATGGCTATCACACATGTGCTTCGTGGAGAAGAACATATTTCTAACACGCCTCGGCAAATGATGATTTATGATGCATTAGGTTGGGAACCACCAAAATTTGGACATATGACATTAATTTTAAATGAGGACCGTAAGAAATTAAGCAAACGGGACCAGCATATTTTACAATTCATTGAACAATATCATGATTTAGGATACTTGCCTGAGGCTATCTTTAACTTTATTACATTATTAGGTTGGTCGCCCGTTGGTGAAGAAGAGATCTTTGATAAAGAAACATTGATTGAGATCTTTGATCCTGAACGGTTATCAACATCAGCAGCTGTTTTTGATCCTCAGAAGTTAAAATGGATGAATGGTGAATATATAAAAGCGGTCGATCTTCAAGAAGTTATTGACTTAACGATGCCACATTTAATAAAAGCGGGCAGAGTAACCGAAGATATGGATGAATCGACAAAGGTTTGGATTGAAGATGTGATCTCTTTGTATAAAGATCAGCTTGGATATGGTGCGGAGATTGTCGAATTAACGGACTTATTCTTTAAAGAAGACGTTGATTATGACGAAGCGGCAAAAGAGGTCCTACAAGGTGAACAAGTACTTGAAGTATTGCAAGTATTTACTGATAAACTAATCCATCTTGATGCTTTTGATAATGAAGCTATCAAAATGGAGATTAGAGCAACTCAAAAGGAAACAAAACACCGGGGTAAAAAGTTATTCATGCCGATCCGGGTGGCAACGACAGGTCAAACAAACGGACCTGAATTACCTAAGGCAATTGAATTAATCGGTAAGCCAGTTATTCTTGCTCGGCTTGATAAAGTATTAAGAGAATTAGAAGCTTAATTTATTCACAAATGATTGAATCTATCATATAGTATATATATACAATAATCGAACGTTAAAAAGGAAAAGTAGGCTACGAATATCTTATCCAGAGAGAATCACCTTGGCTGTGAGTGATTTTAAGAATTGTTTCCGAAAATGCCCCTTTGAGTCTGTGATGGAAGAAATGTACATGACAGCGACTCACTCCCGTTAAGAGTGATGAAGTTGGAGGATGAACAAACCTCCAAACAGAGTGGAACCGCGTGAGAAGCGCCTCTGTGTAGTTAATTACACAGGGGCGCTTCTCTATTTATATGCATAGGCATGGAAACAAGGAGGTTAGGATAAATCAAATGGGAATTTTTAGACGCATGAAGGAAGATATGGACACGGTATTTAAGCAGGATCCTGCAGCACGGACCTACTTTGAAGTGTTCTTAACATATTCAGGATTACACGCTATCTGGGCGCATCGGATTGCCCATGTATTTTTTAAACGGAGATTATTTTTTATAGCGCGTGCCATTTCGCAATTGAGTCGATTTTTTACAGGGATTGAAATCCATCCCGGAGCTAAAATAGGTAGGAGATTCTTCATCGACCATGGGATGGGTGTTGTCATTGGAGAGACCTGTGAAATTGGCAATAATGTTACCTTATATCAAGGAGTTACTTTAGGTGGAACTGGACATGAAAAAGGAAAGAGACATCCGACAGTAAAGGACAATGCTTTAATCGCAACAGGTGCTAAAGTGCTTGGCTCCATTACAATTGGAGAAAGTTCAAAGGTTGGTGGGGGATCTGTTGTTCTGAAAGATGTACCAGACCACTCAACAGTAGTCGGTATTCCGGGGCGTGTTGTCGTTCAAAATGGTAAAAAGGTTCGCACGGATCTAGATCACCATATTATGCCTGATCCAATTGAGGAACGTTGTGAAAAACTACAGGCGGAAATTGAGTCACTTAAACTGGAAGTGCAAAAATTAGCAAAGGAGAAAAAAGATGACAATCCAAATTTATAACACACTAACAAGAGAAAAAGAAACGTTCATTCCGATTCAAGAGAATAAAGTAGGGATATACGTATGTGGGCCAACCGTATATAATTATATTCATATTGGAAATGCTCGCCCTGCGATTGTGTTCGACACAGTTAGACGTTATTTTGAATATAAAGGGTATGAAGTTAATTATGTATTAAACTTTACCGATGTGGATGATAAGATTATTGCTACTGCCAATGAGTTAGGTGAAGATATGTCCGTTGTGACAAATCGATTTATCGATGCGTATCTTGAAGATGTGAAAGCATTAGGTGTGAAGGAAGCAACACATCATCCACGTGTGACAGAAACAATGGAGGAGATTATCGACTTCGTGAAAGGACTCATCAATAAAGATGTCGCATATGAGGTTGAAGGAGATGTGTATTTTAAACCACGCGCATTCGACGAGTATGGGAAGCTGTCTGATCAATCGATTGATGAACTTCGATCTGGTGCGAGAATCAAGATTGGCGAGAATAAAGAAGATCCACTTGATTTTGCCTTGTGGAAAAAAGCGAAACAAGGTGAAGTCGCATGGGATTCACCGTGGGGAAAGGGGCGACCTGGTTGGCATATCGAATGTTCAGCGATGGCGAAAAAATATTTAGGAGAAACAATTGATATTCATGCAGGTGGTCAAGATCTAGCTTTTCCCCATCATGAAAATGAAATTGCTCAGTCTGAGTCCTTAAATGAAAAACCGTTCGCTCATTATTGGATGCATAATGGCTATATGAATATTGATGATGAGAAAATGTCGAAATCTCTGGAAAACTTTGTTTTAGCGAGAGATTTAATCGATTCGCATCAACCAAGTGTCATTCGCTTCTTTATGTTAAGTGTGCATTACCGCAATCCGATTAATTTCACGGATCAATTACTCGCAGGTGCTAAAAATAGTTATGATCGGATTAAAACGGCATACACAAATCTGGCACATCGTAAAGAATCCAGTTTGGATCTAGCTGGGAATGATGAGCATTGGTTAGAGAAAAGTGCTGGGTTTAAGAAAGACTTTGAGGCAGCTATGAATGATGACTTTAATACAGCGAATGCGATCTCCGTACTATTTGATGTCACAAGAGAAGCTAATCTATATTTGGAGTCTAAGCAAACATCTACAAAAGTGATCCAATCTTTTCAGGAGTCTATTTTATTGTTTCTTGACGTACTTGGTATTGAAATGGAAGAAGGCGAAGAAATACTTGCAGAGGAAGTAGAAGCCTTGATACAGGAAAGAACAGCGGCTAGAAAAAACAAAGATTTTGCACGTGCTGATGAAATACGTGAAGAACTTACCGAAAAAAACATTTTGTTAGAAGACACTGTCCAAGGAATTCGTTGGAGAAGAGGCTAATGAAGGCTACGGATGTAAAGCAAATGAAAAGTTTGGCGCTTGCTTATATCGGTGATGCTGTTTATGAGTTACACATTCGCCAACATTTGATCCAAAGTGGTCAAGTAAAGCCGAATGAACTTCATCAACAAGCTGTTACATTTGTTTCAGCGAAGGCACAATCTGCTGTTGTCATGGCCTGGCTTGATGGGACTTACTTAACGTATGAAGAAGAACGTGTTGTTAAAAGAGGAAGAAATGCCAAGTCAGGATCTGTACCTAAAAATACAAGTGTACAAATATATCGATTAAGCTCAGGCTTTGAAGCACTTATTGGGTACCATTATTTACTGGGAAATGATGAACGGCTAGCCGAATTGCTAATGAATGCAGTCGATTTTGTGGAAGAAAGGGATGTATGAAATGAGTGAAGAATTAATTATCGGTAGGAATCCTGTTGTTGAAGCATTAAAATCTGGTCGTTCTGTAAACAAAGTGATGGTTTCTGAACAAGTAAATCAAAGGACACAACGACAGCTCGAGGAACTAAGTAAAAAGGCGGGTACGATTGTACAAAAAGTTCCAAAGAGTAGGTTGACCCAGTTAAGTGATGGGAATCATCAAGGTGTGGTGGCTTATGTAGCAGCATATCAGTATGCTTCATTAGAAAACTTATTTGAGCGAGCTGACGAATGTGGTGAAGCACCGTTCTTTATTATTTTAGATGAACTTGAAGATCCGCATAATTTGGGCTCTATTTTAAGGACCGTCCATGCTACAGGTGCACATGGAGTGATCATTCCAAAGAGGCGTTCAGTTGGTTTGACTGCGGCCGTGGCTAAAACATCGGCAGGAGCCATTGAACATGTTCCGGTTGTACGAGTAACCAATATTGTTGATGTGATCGATGAATTGAAAGAGCGAAACGTATGGATTGTAGGAACTGAGGCAGAGGGGACAGAAGATTATCGCTCGCTTGATGGTGAAACTTCAATTGCATTAATCGTTGGAAATGAAGGCAGAGGAATGGGGCGCTTGGTTAAAGATAGTTGTGATTGGACCGTAAGCCTCCCTATGAAAGGACAGGTTTCGTCATTAAATGCTTCTGTTGCAAGTAGCTTATTATTATACGAAGTGTATCGAAAACGTCATCCTCTTGAGAAGTAGACATGGATTACTTAATTGTTGATGGTTATAATGTGATCGGTTCATGGGATGATCTAAAGGAATTAAAAAAAGCGGACTTAGGACAGGCTCGTGATCGTTTAGTTGAATATATGGCAGATTACCAAGCTTATACAGGAGTTCGTGTCATTGTCATATTTGATGCACAATTTGTTCCAGGAATGGAGAGTAAGCAAGAAGCATATAAAATTGAAGTCATTTATACGAAGAAAAATGAAACAGCAGATGAATGTATTGAAAAAATAGTGACGACATATAAAAATGCAATGAATCAAGTTTATGTTGCTACATCAGACTATATGGAGCAACGTATTACTTTTGGGCGAGGGGCATTACGTAAATCAGCACGGGAATTATTAGTTGAAGTTGAAAGCATTGTAAGGGAAATTGATTATAAAATCATAACTCAAAAAAAGAGCCAACCACAAATAAAAATCCCATTAAATGAAAGTGTTTTACAGACGTTTGAAAAGTGGAGGAGACGGAAGTAAATGAGCTTAGAGATCAAACGTTAGCTCATTACTTCTCCATTTCGCTGTTGAGTTCTGATAACGCTTACTGTATAATCTGTTCAAATTGATAAACGTAGCGACAGGGGGGGAATCATACTTGACGAAAGTTAAAGAAGTTAACGGCGCTTATAAGAGAATGCGCTTACTTGTTGATGAAGAGTTACTTCAGCTTATTGATCAAGGAAATAGTCAAGCATTAGAATGTTTAATTCAAAAATATAAAGGTGTTGTTTGGGGAAAGGCACAAACTTATTTCTTGATTGGTGGAGACCGAGAAGACATTATTCAAGAAGGGATGATTGGGCTTTATAAAGCCATTCTTGATTATGATGAAGAGAAGCTAGCCTCGTTTAGAGGGTTTGCTGACCTTTGTATTACAAGACAAATTATAACTGCAATTAAAACAGCGACAAGACAAAAGCACATTCCACTTAATTCTTATATATCATTAGATAAACCGATCTATGATGAAGAATCCGACCGCACCCTATTAGACACGCTATCAGAACAAAGAACAACTGATCCACAAGCCATTCTCATGGCCCGCGAAAAGTTTGGTTATGTAGACGAAAAACTATCAGAAAATTTAAGTATTTTAGAACAGAAGGTCCTTCGCCTGTACATTGATGGGTACACGTATTTGGAGATTTCGAAGAAGTTAAATCGTCACATCAAATCAATAGATAATGCCTTACAACGTGTGAAACGAAAGTTAGAAGAGTTATTGGTGTTGGATGAATTTAATTTATAGATGGACAAGTATGTCCGAAGTATTGACACAAAAGAGCTTACATGCTACATTAACAGAAGGTAGACCCATATAGTGGGGTGAAAAGATGAATAAAAAGGTAGTCCTCGCGTGTACAGTTTGCTCGAGTAGGAATTATTCAACGAGTAAAAACACATCTACATCAACCGAGCGATTAGAAGTTATGAAGTTTTGTAAAAATTGCGGAAAACATACATTACATGGCGAGACAAAATAAGTTGGCATCTTGTGGGGGAATAGAAAGTGAAGATTTTTAAATTCTTAAAAGACGTATCACGAGAAATGAAAAAGGTGAGTTGGCCAACTGGTAAAGAGTTAACCAGTTATACAATTACTGTCATCGCTACTGTTGTGTTTGTGGCAGTGTTTTTCTCGATCGTAGACTTTGCCATATCGCAAGTTTTAAACAGAATGTAGATTGAGTGACATTCTTGAATAATAACGTTATAATTAAACTATAATAGTAAATAATATGAAACTTAACAAAAACCCGGAATAACGGGTTTTTTTAATATTGTATTTTTAATTACTTGCTCATCAGTTCGGTCTCTACAATCGTGCGAACGGGTAGAGTTCGAATGAAATCATTGATTCTATAAAAAGTAAGGGAGGCAAGGACGAACGTAATTGTCCGATTAATAAATGGATAAAAGTTGGTATGTGATTCATACTTATTCAGGGTATGAAAACAAAGTAAAGACAAATTTAGAGAAACGTGTAGAAACAATGGGGATGGAGGATAAGATCTTCCGTGTCCTCGTGCCAGAAGACGAAGAAACAGAAATTAAAGATGGGAAGAAGAAGGTGACAATGAAGAAGTTCTTCCCGGGCTATGTATTAGCTGAAATGATTATGACGGATGATTCATGGTATGTTGTTCGTAATACACCTGGAGTGACGGGGTTTGTTGGATCAAGCGGACAAGGTGCGAGACCAACATCATTATTGCCTGATGAAGTCGATGCCGTTTTAAAACGGATGGGTGTATCAGAAAGTGTAGTCCAAATTGACTTTGAACTAAATGAAAATGTGCGTGTTTCAGATGGTCCGTTTGCTAATTTCACTGGAACAATCGAGCATATTGATATTGATAAACAAATGGTGAAAGTTCACGTTAACATGTTCGGAAGAGAGACACCGGTTGAATTAGATTTCTCACAAATTGATAAATTATAGTAAGTTAAAAAGATATTGAAGGATAAGCACTTGCATTGTTTCACAATACGTGCTAGAATTTTCTTGTTATTCAAGTCCTCTTCCTTGGGTCGAGGCATGTTTAAATATGAGTGGGAGGGACCTATATGAATTCTAAGGGGACCGCTACTACCACATCACGGACTTTAAGGAGGTGTGTCCCGTGGCTAAAAAAGTAATCAACTTAGTAAAATTGCAAATTCCAGCAGGAAAAGCGAATCCTGCACCACCGGTTGGACCAGCATTAGGTCAAGCAGGTATTAATATCATGGGGTTCTGTAAAGAGTTTAACGCACAAACACAAGAACAAGCTGGCTTAATCATTCCAGTAGAGATTACAGTATTTGAAGATCGTTCATTTACATTTATTACAAAAACGCCACCTGCAGCTGTTCTATTGAAGGAAGAAGCAGGTATAGACCTTGGATCAGGCGAACCAAATCGTAATAAAGTTGCAACCGTTAAGCGCGATAAGGTTAGAGAGATTGCAGAACTGAAAATGGCTGATCTAAATGCCGCTGATGTAGAAGCTGCAATGCGTATGGTAGAAGGTACTGCACGGAGCATGGGTATCGATATTAAAGATTAAGTGTTCTTAGCGTGGTTATCACTATGGTACGATCAGGCATTGTGCTTTTATAAGTGGGAGGTATTACCGCTAACACCACAATTAAGGAGGATATAAGATGGCTAAAAAAGGTAAAAGATATCAAGAGTCAGCTAAATTAGTTGACCCTGCGAAATCATATGAAATTACAGAGGCAATTGAAGTTTTGAAAAAAATGTCTAAAGCAAAGTTTGACGAGACAGTTGAAGCAGCATTTCGTTTAGGAGTAGATCCGAAGAAAGCTGATGAGCAGATTCGTGGAGCAATGGTATTGCCACACGGTACTGGTAAAACACAACGAGTACTCGTATTTGCTAAAGGTGATAAAGTAAAAGAAGCTGAAGAAGCTGGGGCAGACTACGTTGGAGATGACGAGCTCATTGCAAAAATCAATCAAGGTTGGTTTGAATTTGACGTTATTGTAGCAACGCCAGACATGATGGCTGAGGTTGGTAAGTTAGGCCGTGTCCTTGGACCAAAAGGATTAATGCCTAACCCGAAAACGGGTACGGTAACATTCGAAGTTGAGAAGGCAGTTAAAGATATTAAAGCTGGTCAAATCGAATACCGTGTAGATAATGCTTCAAACTTGCATGTACCTATTGGTAAGGTTTCGTTTGATGATGAACAACTAGTGGAGAATTTCACGGCGATTATGGAAACTCTTATTCGAATTAAACCACAAGCATCAAAAGGAACGTACGTGCGAAATGTTGCTGTTACTTCTACAATGGGCCCTGGAATCAAGATCGATGTATCGAGTTTTACACGCGCACTTAAGTAAGGATTGACAGTTTAAGAAACGTCCGATATACTAAGTAGCGTTATTATAAAAGAATACGTTGTACCGTAGACAGTAGGAGCGAATATTCGCTTAATAGCCTACCGAGGTGTTTAAATACAGAAATCATAATTATGAATGATTATGACTTGTAAAAAACTCCATGTCTACATGGAGTTTTTTGTTTTGCTGGAGATAAGCATTTTTGATCGGGTATGACGAATGTCAATGAGGAGGTGGAATAATGTCAAGTGTAATTGAGAAGAAAAAAGGTGTTGTTCAAGAAATTACAGATCGATTCCGTGATAGCCAAACAACAGTAATTGTTAATTATCGTGGCCTTGATGTTGCCGAGGTGACAGAGTTACGTAAACAATTACGTGAAGCTGGAGTTGAATATAAAGTATATAAGAACTCGATGACACAGCGCGCAGCTACGAATGTTGAATTGGACGACCTGCATGAAGTGCTCGTTGGACCAACGGCAGTCGCATTTAGTAAAGATGATGTCATTGCACCAGCTAAGATTATTAATAATTTTGCAAAAGATCACGATGCATTAGAGATCAAAGGCGGAGTAATTGACGGCGAACTAGCTTCGATCGAGCAGATTAAAGAGCTCGCACAGCTACCAGACCACGAAGGACTTGTTTCCATGTTGCTTAGTGTGTTACAAGCGCCAATTCGCAATCTTGCATATGCAACGAAAGCAATTTCTGAACAAAAAGAAGAACAAGAAGCATAGGCTCGTTTATATTTGAACCGAGTAGATTTAAAGATAATACAAACAAACACTAGGAGGAAACAAGAAATGACTAAAGAACAGATAATTGAAGCAGTTAAAGAAATGTCAGTATTAGAACTAAATGACCTTGTTAAGGCAATTGAAGAAGAGTTTGGTGTTACAGCGGCAGCACCAGTTGCAGCTGCAGGAGCTGCAGGCGGAGAAGTTGCAGAAGAAGAGCAGTCAGAATTTGATGTTATTCTTGAAGATGCAGGATCATCAAAAATTAAAGTTATTAAAGTTGTGCGTGAAATCACAGGTCTTGGACTTAAAGATGCTAAAGAAGTAGCAGATGCTGCTCCAAAAGCAGTTAAAGAAGGCGTCGACAAAGAAGAAGCTGAAGAAATCAAAGCGAAGCTTGAAGAAGCAGGCGCAACTGTAGAAGTTAAATAAATTTATAAAAAAGGCTCGTCATATCTTTTTGACGAGCTTTAAATATCTTATCAACTTTATCTTCTCATTTCATTTTTATCACAGAATAAAGTAGGTGCCCAAATGTCTGAGCATTACTTTTCAAAAAAACCTCAATCTCAGAGTAAGCCCAAAGTGTGGAATTATCAATTACGAGAAAACAGCTATACATTCACAAGTGATGTTGGTGTTTTTTCCAAAGATGAAGTCGATTTTGGCACACGTTTACTTATTGAGAAGTTTAAAAAACCATCGATAAATGGAGAGTTTTTAGATCTCGGTTGTGGATATGGACCAATTGGGATTACATTGGCAGATTGTTATGAAGATAGAAAGATTGTCATGGCGGATATCAATGAACGCGCCGTTCAGTTGGCTGTTCAAAATGCTGAGCTTAATGCGGTTACGAATGTTGAAGTGATTCAAAGCGATCGATTTTCGGCAATAGAAGAACGTTCGTTTGCGGCAATTGTTACGAATCCACCAATTCGGGCCGGGAAACCAGTCGTCCATAAGATATTCGAAGAAAGTAAGAATGCATTATTTTTAGGTGGAGAGTTATGGGTTGTGATTCAAAAGAAACAAGGAGCACCATCAGCAAAGAGGAAATTAGAGACTTTATTTAGTCAGGTTGATGTTGTTGCTCGCGACAAAGGATATTTTGTTTTACGGGCGCTAAATAGTTGACCTGTGAATCTAGTTGTGATAGTGTTATTAGATGCTAACATAAGATAATCATCGTCAAGTATCGTGCTACGCAATAAAACGTATAAAATGAAGCGCGATCGGAAATAATAGTTAAAATATCAACATAGACGTCCGTTTGTATATGCGCGATCATGGCGAGCGAACAGATGAAATTGCTTTTTATACTTCATACCTTAGGTGTAATTCTAATTGAGGTCTTAAGTTAAAAGCATTTTTGTTATTCTAAAATGATAACCGAAAAGAAGAAATAGTGCAAGTGGACAAAAATTATCTTGTACGACTATTTAAGAGATCGGAAGAGCAGCACAATCAATCATAAACATGTGAATAACATGGATTAAGACGATGAAGATATGTGCTATTTTTGTTGAATTGGTTTTCTCCACTATTATAAACCGTACATTATTTAGAGGGAATATAGAAGAGAAAACTATTATTATAAATTGAAAGACTAAGTTGGGGCAATGCAGCATCATCCAATTTGTTTTTCCGAAAAAATGCTGATTTGAGAGGTGAAGCAGTTGACAGGTCAACTAGTACAGTATGGGCGGCACCGCCAACGCAGGAGCTATGCACGTATCAGTGAGGTTTTAGAACTACCGAATCTTATCGAGATTCAAACCGCTTCGTATGAATGGTTTTTAGAAGAGGGTTTGAAGGAGATGTTTCAGGATATTTCTCCTATTGAAGACTTTACTGGCAACTTATCATTGGAGTTTATTGATTACAGTTTAGGTGAATCGAAATATTCAGTAGATGAATCGAAAGATCGGGATGTCACGTATAATGCTCCACTTCGTGTTAAAGTTCGTTTAATTAACAACAAGACGGGTGAAATAAAAGAACAAGAGGTATTTATGGGTGATTTCCCATTGATGACAGACACGGGGACATTTATTATTAATGGTTCAGAGCGTGTAATTGTATCACAACTTGTTCGGTCACCTAGTGTTTATTATAGTGAAAAAATTAACAAGAACGGTAAAAGGGGAGTTACGGCAACTGTTATTCCTAATCGGGGAGCTTGGTTAGAGCTTGAAACAGATGCAAGAGATGTCGTTTATGTCCGTATTGACCGTACACGTAAGCTACCTATTACGGTGCTATTACGTGCACTTGGGTTTAATTCGGATGAGGAAATTATCGACCTTTTAGGAGATAATGAATACCTTAAAAACACGCTCGAGAAAGATAATACAGAAACAGCTGAGAAAGCAATGTTGGAAATTTATGAGCGTCTACGTCCTGGAGAACCTCCTACCGTAGAGAATGCTAGAAATCTACTGGTCTCACGTTTCTTTGATCCGAAGCGATATGATCTTGCTTATGTGGGTCGTTATAAAATGAATAAAAAGTTAGACATTAAAAATCGTCTATTTAACCAAATCTTAGCCGAAACACTTGTTGATCACGAAACAGGTGAAGTGTTAGCGCAAGAGGGCGAGAAAATCGACCGCAAGTTACTAAATAAACTGATTCCTTTCCTAGAAAAAGAGGAAGAAAAACTTGGTGAGGAGTCGATCGAACTACCAAGTGGTATTTTAGACGAACCCATTCGTTTCCAGTCTATTAAAGTCGTTGATCCGACAGATCCAGAAGGTGAAAGGGTACTAAATGTGATCGGTAATGCGGATGTAGCAGATGATATTAAAAACATTATGCCTGCCGATATTTTAGGTTCGATTAACTATTTCTTTAACTTACTCCATCACGTTGGACATCCTGATGATATTGATCACTTAGGTAACCGTAGACTACGGTCAGTTGGAGAGTTATTGCAAAACCAATTCCGTATCGGGTTGTCCCGTATGGAAAGAGTTGTGCGTGAGAGAATGTCGATACAAGATACATCAAGTGTTACACCACAGCAGTTAATTAATATCCGCCCGGTTATTGCTTCAATTAAAGAGTTTTTCGGTAGTTCTCAATTATCTCAGTTTATGGACCAAACGAACCCATTAGCAGAGTTAACGCATAAACGTCGATTATCGGCATTAGGACCCGGTGGTTTAACGCGTGAACGTGCGGGTACAGAAGTTCGAGATGTGCATTACTCCCATTATGGGCGTATGTGTCCGATTGAAACACCGGAGGGACCAAACATTGGGTTAATTAACTCCTTGTCGAGTTATGGTCGAGTTAATGCCTTTGGATTTATTGAAACACCATATCGTCGTGTTGATGCAGAGACGGGTAAAGTAACAGCACATATCGACTATTTAACAGCAGATGAGGAAGACAACTATGTTGTGGCTCAGGCGAATGCTCTATTAGGAGAAGATGGTAGCTTTACTAATGACGAGGTCATTGCTCGTTTCCGTGGAGAAAACACAGTTGTTCCGAGAGATCAACTAGATTATATGGATGTTTCGCCTAAACAAGTTGTTTCAGCAGCGACCGCCTGTATTCCGTTTTTGGAAAATGATGACTCGAACCGTGCGTTAATGGGTGCGAATATGCAACGTCAGGCAGTACCATTAATGCTACCAGAATCACCAATCGTTGGAACGGGTATGGAGTATGTTTCTGGAAAAGATTCAGGAGCAGCTATTATTAGTAACAACAACGGGATTGTGGAAAGTGTAGAAGCGAAGGAAGTTATTGTGCGAGAGGTCATTGAAACTGACGGTAAAGAGGTTGAAGGGGATCGAGCACGGTATCCACTTGAGAAGTTTGTTCGCTCGAACCAAGGTACGTGTTACCATCAGCTTCCAATTGTTAGTCAAGGTGACCGCGTTGTAAAAGGTGAGGTTCTTGCAGATGGTCCTTCGATGGAAAAAGGTGAATTAGCTTTAGGGCGAAACGTATTGGTCGGATTTATGACTTGGGAAGGTTATAACTACGAAGATGCGATTATCATGAGTGAAAGACTTGTCAAAGATGATGTTTATACATCCATTCATATTGAAGAATATGAATCGGAAGCGCGTGATACGAAACTAGGTCCTGAAGAAATCACAAGAGATATTCCTAATATTGGTGAAGATGCACTGAAAGATCTTGATGAATACGGAATTATTCGTGTAGGTGCAGAAGTAACAAATGGCGATATTTTAGTCGGTAAAGTAACACCAAAAGGGGTCACTGAATTATCGGCTGAAGAGCGATTGCTACATGCTATATTCGGGGAAAAGGCAAGAGAGGTTCGTGATACTTCATTACGCGTACCACATGGTGCTGGCGGTATTGTTCTTGATGTTAAAATCTTCAACCGTGAAGATGGAGACGAATTGCCACCAGGTGTTAACCAGCTCGTCCGTGCTTACATCGTTCAGAAGCGTCAAATCGCTGAAGGTGATAAAATGGCAGGACGTCACGGTAATAAGGGAGTTATTTCGAAAATACTCCCAGAGGAAGATATGCCGTTCATGCCTGATGGCACACCAATTGATATTATGCTTAACCCATTAGGTGTTCCTTCTCGAATGAATATCGGGCAAGTATTTGAATTGCACTTAGGAATGGCTGCAAGGATGTTAGGTATTCATGTTGCATCACCTGTATTTGATGGTGCATCAGAAGAGGATGTATGGGAAACGTTACAAGAAGCTGGAATGTCGAGAGATGCTAAAACGATTCTTTATGACGGAAGAACAGGTGAAGCATTTGATAGCCGTGTTTCAGTAGGAATTTCATATATGTTGAAATTATCTCACATGGTTGATGATAAGATTCACGCAAGGTCAACTGGACCTTATTCACTTGTTACCCAACAGCCACTTGGTGGTAAAGCGCAATTTGGTGGACAGCGCTTTGGTGAAATGGAAGTATGGGCGCTTGAAGCATATGGTGCTGCTTATACGCTACAAGAAATTCTAACTGTTAAATCAGATGATATTGTAGGACGTGTAAAAACATACGAAGCGATTGTTAAGGGTGAAAATGTCCCTGAACCAGGAGTTCCAGAATCATTTAAAGTGTTAATTAAAGAGTTACAAAGTTTAGGTATGGATGTCAAGATGTTGAATAGTGCGAAAGACGAAATTGACTTACGTGAACTGGATGAGGACGAAACCCAAGCAGCGAGTAAACTTAACTTAGAAGTTGAAAGAGGTTAAGCGACAGAGCTTCATTAAATAGACAGCTTTTGATTTATTTTTACAAGTAACGGAGCGTTGATTCTGACATGAAGGTGACAGAATCAACTTCTCCGACTTCATCTAATGAGATGAAATCGGACATTAATAGGGAGGTAGGCCCTTTGCTAGATGTAAATGATTTTTCGTATATGAAAATTGGTTTAGCTTCATCCGAGAAGATTCGTTCTTGGTCATACGGCGAGGTAAAAAAACCCGAAACGATTAACTATCGGACATTACGACCAGAGAAAGACGGTTTGTTTTGTGAACGAATTTTTGGGCCACAAAAGGACTGGGAATGTCATTGTGGGAAATATAAGCGTGTACGATACAAAGGTGTAGTTTGTGATCGTTGTGGCGTTGAGATTACAAAGTCTAAAGTCCGCCGTGAGCGTATGGCACATATTGAGTTAGCGGCACCTGTAACACATATTTGGTATTTTAAAGGAATCCCAAGCCGAATGGGACTTATTTTAGACATGTCCCCTCGAGCACTCGAAGAGGTCATTTACTTTGCTGCATATATTGTGACGGAATCAGGTAATACACCTTTAGAAAAAAAGCAGCTATTATCTGAAAGTGAATATCGTGAGCATTACGGTAAATATGGAAAAGCCTTTAAGGCGGAGATGGGTGCAGAGGCGATTCGTAAGCTTTTGCAAGACATTGACCTTAAAAAAGAAGTAGAAGCATTAAGAGAAGAGCTTAAAACGGTAAAAGGACAACGTAGAACACGGGCCATTCGACGCTTAGAAGTGATGGAGGCATTCCGTCATTCTGGAAACGACACTACATGGATGGTTTTAGATGTGTTACCTGTCATACCACCAGAGATTAGACCAATGGTACAACTTGATGGTGGACGATTTGCAACTTCTGATTTAAATGACTTGTATCGCCGTGTTATTAACCGTAACAATCGATTAAAACGACTTCTTGATCTTGGAGCACCAGGTGTCATCGTTCAAAACGAAAAAAGGATGCTACAGGAAGCTGTCGATGCACTCGTTGATAACGGCAGACGGGGTAGACCTGTAACGGGTCCTGGAAATAGGCCATTAAAGTCTTTGGCACATATGCTTAAAGGAAAGCAAGGCCGTTTCCGTCAGAACCTGTTAGGAAAACGAGTTGATTATTCAGGACGTTCGGTTATTGTTGTTGGACCAAACTTGAAAATGTATCAGTGTGGTTTGCCGAAAGAAATGGCATTGGAACTATTTAAGCCATTTGTTATGAAAGAATTGGTTGGGCAAGGAATTGCACATAATATTAAATCAGCAAAACGAAAAATAGAACGGGTACACCCTGATGTGTGGGATGTACTAGAAGGTGTCATTAAGGAACACCCAGTACTCTTAAACAGAGCTCCGACATTACACAGACTTGGAATTCAAGCATTTGAGCCAACCTTAGTAGAAGGAAGAGCGATTCAATTGCATCCATTAGTCTGTACGGCATATAACGCGGACTTTGATGGTGACCAAATGGCTGTACACGTACCATTATCAGCTGAAGCTCAAGCGGAAGCACGTATTCTCATGCTTGCTTCACATAATATTCTAAACCCTAAAGATGGGAAGCCAGTTGTAACCCCGTCACAGGATATGGTGCTAGGGAATTATTATTTAACGCTAGAACGAGCAGGTGCACTTGGAGAAGGAAGTGTGTTTGAAGGTATTGATGAGGCATTAATGTCCTATCAAAACGGTCATGTTCATTTACACACGAGAGTCGCAATTGCAGCATCAAGTTTAAATAATGAAACCTTTACAGAAGAGCAAAATAAACAATTAATGGTAACAACGGTTGGTAAATTGATCTTTAATGAGATTTTACCAGAATCATTCCCGTACATTAACGAACCGACGAATAGTAACTTAGAGCTGAAAACACCTGAAAAGTACTTTATTGAAAAAGGTGCGGATGTTCCAGAAGATATTGCTAAACGTGAGATTATTGATCCGTTTAAGAAAGGGATTTTAGGCGATATTATTGCTGAAGTCTTTAAGCGGTTTAAAATTAGTGAGACATCGAAAATGCTTGACCGAATGAAGGATCTTGGATTTATCTATTCGACTAGATCAGGAATTACGGTTGGAGTATCTGATATCGTTGTATTTGAAGATAAAGAAGTACTGCTCGACGAAGCACAATTGAAAGTTGATAACGTCTTAAAGCAGTTCCGCCGTGGATTAATAACGGAGGAAGAGCGATATGATCGAGTCATTGCGATATGGTCTGATGTGAAAGATGATATTCAGGAGCGTTTAATTAAGTCATTAAGCAGTGAAAACCCAATCTTTATGATGAGTGATTCAGGTGCTAGAGGTAACCCATCCAACTATACTCAGCTTGCTGGTATGCGTGGATTGATGGCAAACCCTGCTGGTAGAATTATTGAATTGCCTATTAAATCGAGCTTCCGTGAAGGTTTAACTGTACTTGAGTACTTTATATCTACACACGGTGCGCGTAAAGGACTGGCAGATACAGCGTTGAAAACGGCTGACTCGGGTTACTTAACAAGACGTCTAGTCGATGTTGCACAAGATGTGATTGTTCGTGAGACAGATTGTGGAACAGATCGTGGTCTGACCGTAACATCATTAATGCATGGACCTGAAATGATTGTACCTTTACTGGATCGACTTGTTGGCCGTACATTATTCGAAACAATTACAGAGCCGGAAACAGGAGCGATCATCGCCAAAGAGGGCGACGTCATCTCAGAGGATCAAGCGAAACAAACGATTGATGCCGGAATTGAGGAAGCAACGATTCGTTCCGTGTTTATGTGTAATACAAAACATGGTGTCTGTCGAGAGTGTTACGGAAGAAACCTTGCTACAGGTGATGATGTAGAAGTAGGTGAAGCCGTAGGTATTATCGCAGCACAGTCGATCGGAGAGCCTGGTACTCAGTTGACAATGCGTACATTCCACACGGGTGGAGTTGCCGGAGATGATATCACTCAAGGGTTACCACGTATTCAAGAGTTATTTGAAGCACGTAATCCAAAGGGGCAAGCCGTCATTAGTAAAATAGATGGTACAGTCCATGAGATGAAAGAAGTCAGGAACAGACAGGTCATTGTCGTTAAAGGTGATGAAGGTGAAAGTGATCATCCAATTGCCTATAACGCGAGACAAAGATTTACAATTGGTGATGAGGTGGTCGCTGGTGAGGAACTGACAGAAGGTTCAATCGATCCGAAAGAGTTACTGACTGTTAAAGGAATTGAAGCCGTCCAAGCTTATTTGTTACGAGAAGTCCAACGGGTTTATCGTTTACAAGGGGTTGAGATTGGTGATAAACACGTCGAAGTTATGGTTCGTCAGATGTTACGTAAAATCCGCGTAACAGACTCTGGAGACACGACTGTTCTTCCTGGTTCATTACTCGAGATTCATCAGTTTAAAGAAGCTAATGAGGAAGCACTCAAACAGGATTTACAACCTGCAGTTGGAGAGCCAATCTTACTTGGAATAACGAAAGCGTCACTTGAAACAGATTCATTCTTATCTGCCGCTTCTTTCCAAGAAACGACTCGAGTACTCACAGATGCAGCTATCAAAGGTAAACATGACTCCCTCTTGGGGCTAAAAGAGAATGTTATTATCGGTAAACTTGTTCCAGCTGGTACCGGAATGAAGAAGTACCGTAATATGGAAGCGTCCCTCGATGTGGAGCAAGCAAAAGAAAAAGAAGCGAAGAAGATCGAAACTGTAAAATAGTAGGGTAGTTATAAACATTGTGGTAACATGCAATGAAAAACGGGAGCACTCATATATAGATTATTATCTGTTGACTTTAAAAAACAGGAATGGTACTATATTCAAGGTGCTTCCGATTTATACTTGTTGAATTGGGGGATCTACTTGTGCTTTATGAAAAGTTAACACATGTTCAATCCCGTATCGTAATTGGAACAAGACAGACACTAAAGGCACTAAAAAATAGTGACGTCAATGAGGTGTTCGTTGCTAATGATGCAGATCAACAGTTAACACAGCCGGTCATTATGCGAGCGGCAGAACTGGGGATACCGTGTCATTATGTTGACTCCATGAAAAAGTTGGGGACAGCGAGTGGCATTGAAGTTGGAACATCAGTGGTCGGTGTAAAAAGCAATTAGTTTTGGCGACTTATTCGCGAAAACTTTACTTTTTACAAGCAAATGAACCACCTGGATGTGTGGCACTAGTATTAAAGGTTTAAAATTCGATTATTTATTTACTTATGCTGTAAACGTGTTGTTGACTGTATAAGTTAAAATAATGATTTTACTTAAGGCTTTTTGATAGATAGAGAAGGTCTTCAAGTAAATGAACTATTTTGAAGGGAGGATGGATAAGAAATGCCTACAATTAATCAGCTTGTTCGTAAAGGACGTGTCAGTAAACCAAAGAAAACTGACTCACCTGCACTTAATAGAGGGTATAATAGTTTTAAAAAGAAATTCACGCATCAAAACGCTCCACAAAAACGTGGTGTTTGTACTCGAGTGGGAACATTAACACCTAAGAAACCAAACTCGGCACTTCGTAAATATGCACGTGTGCGTTTGTCTAACAACATGGAAGTAACTGCATATATTCCTGGAATTGGACACAACTTACAAGAGCACAGTGTTGTACTTATTCGAGGCGGTCGTGTGAAAGACTTACCAGGTGTTCGTTACCATATTGTACGTGGTGCACTTGACACTGCGGGAGTAGAAGGCCGTGAACAAGGTCGTTCTAAATATGGAGCTAAAAAGTCAAAAAAATAATAAGTAAATAAACAAAGATTAGGAAGGAGGAGAATATATGCCACGTAAAGGACCAGTACCTAAAAGAGATGTTTTACCGGATCCACTTTATAGTTCAAAACTTGTTACTCGTCTCATTAACCAAATTATGGTTGATGGTAAAAGAGGAATAGCGCAAAAGATTCTTTATAATGCGTTTGAGCTTGTAGCTGAAAGAAGTGGTCAAGATTCAATGGAAGTGTTTGAAGAAGCAATGAAGAATGTTATGCCAGTACTTGAGGTGCGCGCTCGTCGTGTAGGTGGTTCAAACTACCAAGTACCAGTTGAGGTTAGACCTGAACGTCGTCAAGCATTGGGATTACGTTATTTAGTTAGCTATTCGCGTCTACGCGGAGAGAAAACAATGGAAGAACGTCTTGCAAATGAAATTTTAGACGCATCAAACAACACAGGTGCATCTGTAAGAAGACGTGAAGATCTACACAAGATGGCTGAAGCGAACAAAGCATTCGCTCACTACCGTTGGTAATAAAATAAAAAAATAAATGATAATAGGAAAGGAGAAGAATACATGGCTAGAGAATTCTCCTTGGAAAAGACGCGTAATATAGGTATTATGGCGCATATTGATGCTGGTAAAACTACTACCACTGAACGTATTCTTTTCTATACAGGACGTATTCATAAAATTGGTGAAACACATGAAGGTGCATCACAGATGGACTGGATGGCGCAGGAGCAGGAACGTGGAATCACGATCACTTCTGCTGCAACAACTGCTCAGTGGAAAGGTCACCGAATTAATATCATTGATACACCAGGTCACGTTGACTTCACAGTTGAAGTTGAACGTTCACTTCGAGTGCTTGATGGAGCGGTAACTGTTCTTGATGCGCAATCAGGAGTAGAACCACAGACAGAAACGGTTTGGCGTCAAGCAACAACATATGGTGTACCAAGAGCGGTACTCATTAACAAAATGGATAAAATCGGTGCAGATTTCCTATATGCTACGAATACTTTGAAAGATCGTCTAGGAGCTAATGCACATCCTGTTCAGTTCCCGATTGGTGCTGAAGATGACTTTACCGGGATTATCGATTTGATTACAATGGAAGCTCATTTCTATCTAGATGATATGGGTACAGTTGATGAATCACGCGAAATTCCAGCTGAATATCTAGAAAGGGCTGAGGGATTACGTGCAGATCTGATTGAAGCCGTTTCTGAACTTGACGAGGACCTCATGATGAAGTACTTGGAAGGTGAAGAAATTACGAATGAAGAGCTTAAGCAAGGGATTCGTCAGGCAACACTAGACGTTGAGTTTTTCCCTGTATTCGTTGGTTCTGCATTTAAGAACAGAGGCGTTCAATTATTGCTAGATGGGGTACTTGATTATCTGCCAGCACCTACTGATGTTGCTGCGATTCAAGGAATTGTACCAGAAACAGAAGAAACAGTTGAACGTGCTGCAGACGATAATGCACCATTCTCAGCATTGGCATTTAAAGTAATGACTGATCCATATGTAGGGAAGTTAACTTTCTTCCGTGTGTATTCAGGTAAATTAAATGCAGGTTCTTATGTACAGAACACAATTAAGAACAAACGTGAGCGAGTTGGGCGTATATTGGAAATGCATGCAAACTCACGTGAAGAAATACCAACGATTTACACGGGTGAAATCGCTGCTGCTGTAGGTTTAAGAGATACGGGAACAGGGGATACACTCTGTGATGAGAAACACCTTGTCATTCTGGAGTCTATGGACTTCCCAGAACCAGTAATCTCAGTTGCTATTGAACCAAAAACAAGAGCAGACCAAGATAAGATGGGAACTGCCTTAGCTAAACTAGCAGAAGAGGATCCAACGTTTATAACAGAAACAAACGAAGAAACAGGCCAAACAATCATTAGTGGTATGGGTGAGTTGCACCTAGATATCATTGTTGACAGACTTAGACGTGAATTCCAAGTTGATGCGAATGTCGGTGCACCACAAGTTGCGTACCGTGAAACATTCCGTGCATCAGCTGAAGCAGAAGGTAAATTCATTCGTCAATCAGGTGGACGTGGACAGTATGGTCACGTATGGGTTAAATACGAACCACTTGAAGCAGGGGCTGGATTTGAATTTGAGAACAAAGTCGTTGGTGGAGCTGTACCTCGTGACTACATTTCATCTGTTGAAGCCGGAATTAAAGAGTCAATGGAAAATGGTGTACTTGCGGGTTATCCATTAATTGATGTAAAAGCAACATTATATGATGGAACATATCATGATGTTGACTCTAGTGAGATGGCGTTTAAAATCGCAGGTTCTTTATCATTAAGAGCTGCGAAAAGTAAGTGTGATCCTGTTCTTCTTGAACCAATGATGAAGGTTGAGATCGTTATTCCAGAAGAGTATATGGGTGACATTATGGGTGATGTAACATCAAGACGTGGACGTGTGGATGGTATGGAAGCGCGTGGTAATGCACAGCTTGTTAATTCATATGTACCACTATCCGAAATGTTTGGTTATGCTACAGCACTTCGTTCAAATACACAAGGTCGTGGAACATATTCTATGTTCTTTGATCATTATGCAGAAGTGCCGAAAAGTATTGGTGAAGAAATTATTAAGAAAAATGTTGGTGAATAATTGATTTTTTGATCATTCTCACGTATAACATTTATTAACGAGTTAACACCAATTTATTAATCAGTTTTGCACAGATGCAATGACATCTAAATTATGTTTTATATATTTAAAGGAGGAACTATAATGGGTAAAGAAAAATTCGATCGTTCGAAAAGTCACGTGAACGTTGGTACAATTGGACACGTTGACCATGGTAAAACAACATTAACAGCTGCAATTACAACTGTAATGCACAAAGTACAAGGTACAGAAGGTGCTATGGCTTATGACCAAATTGACGGTGCACCTGAGGAAAAAGAGCGTGGAATTACAATTGCAACATCACACGTTGAATATGAAACAGATACTCGTCACTATGCACACGTAGACTGTCCAGGTCACGCTGACTATGTAAAGAATATGATTACTGGTGCAGCACAAATGGATGGAGCTATTCTCGTCGTATCTGCTGCTGATGGCCCAATGCCACAAACACGTGAGCACATTCTACTATCACGTAACGTAGGAGTACCTTCAATCGTAGTATTCCTTAACAAACTTGATATGGTAGACGATGAAGAGCTTGTTGAATTAGTTGAAATGGAAGTTCGTGATCTATTAAGCGAATATGACTTCCCTGGAGATGACATTCCGGTAATTGCTGGTTCTGCATTGAAAGCACTTGAGGGTGTTGAAGAATACGAAGAAAAGATTGTTGAATTAATGGCTGCAGTTGATGAGTATGTTCCAACTCCAGAACGTGATACAGATAAACCATTCATGATGCCAGTAGAGGATGTATTTACAATTACTGGTCGTGGAACAGTTGCTACAGGTCGTGTTGAGCGTGGAGAAGTTAAAGTTGGAGACGAGGTAGACATTATTGGTCTATCAGAGCACACTAAGAAATCAACTGTAACAGGTGTTGAGATGTTCCGTAAGCTTCTTGATTATGCTGAAGCAGGCGACAACATTGGTGCACTATTACGTGGAGTAACACGTGATGACATTAGTCGTGGGCAAGTACTAGCAAAGCCTGGTACGATTACACCACATACTAAATTCACATCTGAAATTTATGTATTATCTAAAGAAGAGGGTGGACGTCATACTCCATTCTTCGGTAACTATCGTCCACAGTTTTACTTCCGTACAACGGACGTAACTGGTGTTATTGAACTACCAGAAGGCGTAGATATGGTTATGCCTGGCGATAACATTGAATTAATTGTTGAACTTATTTCACCAATTGCAATTGAAGATGGTACACGCTTCTCAATTCGTGAAGGTGGACGCACAGTTGGTTCAGGTGTCGTTTCATCAATCGAAAAATAAATTGAATTTATATAGAAACAGGTCGCTTATATAAGCTGCCTGTTTCTTTTAATATAAGGATGGATATACTGCGTATCAGCTCTATTATTAGGATATCTCGCACATTGTGACTCTCCGATAAAAAACTTTAAGATAATCCTTGCAATTTCTGCAAAAGGTTTGTATAATTAACAACTGTTGCAATCATAGTTTCTTAATATTAAAAGGTTGCAAAAGAGGTCAAGGTTCTATATAATAAGAATGTTGATCCAAAAAGGCGATGAAGTGAAAGGTTGTTGGCACGCCCGGCCCCTTTGCCATGGCGGGTGCTAAAGAAATTTTCACGGAGAATGTCTATTCATTAAATGGGCGAGAAGGAGGGAAAATAATGGCAAAAGAGAAGATAAGAATTCGTTTAAAAGCGTATGATCATCGTATTCTTGATCAGTCGGCTGAAAAAATTGTAGATACTGCTAAGCGTTCTGGAGCTGGTGTTTCTGGACCAATTCCATTACCAACAGATAAGGTTGTTTATACTGTATTGCGTGCGGTACACAAGTATAAGGATGCACGTGAGCAGTTCGAGATGCGCACACATAAGCGTTTAATCGACATTATTGATCCGACACCAAAAACAGTTGATTCGTTAATGCGTCTTGACTTACCATCTGGTGTTGACATTGAAATTAAATTATAAAATGAAAGTTTCACTATAGGAGGTGTAACGGATGACGAAAGGAATCTTAGGTCGTAAAATCGGCATGACTCAGCTTTTTTCAGACAATGGGGAAGTAGTTCCAGTAACAATTGTTCAAGCTGAGCCAAACGTTGTATTGCAGAAGAAGACATTAGAAAATGATGGATATGAAGCTGTACAATTCGGTTTTTCAGATGAAAGGAACTCACGTACAAACAAAGCGAAACTAGGTCATGCTGAAAAAGCAAACACAGTCCCTAAGCGCTACGTTCGTGAATTCCGTAACGCAAACCCTGGCGAGTATGAAGTAGGTCAAGAGGTTAGCGTTGATGTTTTTGAAGCAGGAGACATCATTGACGTAACAGGGCAATCAAAAGGTAAAGGGTTTCAAGGTGTCATTAAGCGTTATAATCACGCTCGTGGACCAATGGCTCACGGATCACGTTTTCATAGAGGTCCAGGTTCAATCGGTTCAGTAGATGCAGGAAGAGTATTTAAAGGGACGAAACTTCCTGGGCAAATGGGTGCAGAGAAAGTAACAATTCAAAACCTTGAAGTCGTTAAAGTTGATGCTGAGCAAAACTTACTAATGATCAAAGGTAATGTACCTGGTGCTAAAAAGGGACTAATTAAGGTGACAAGTGCAATTAAGGAAAAGTAATTATATAAACGAAGGGAGGAAATGTCATGCCTAAAGTAGCATTATTTAAACAAGACGGATCACAATCCGGAGATGTAGAATTAAATGAGGCAGTGTTTGGTATTGAACCAAATACACATGTTTTACAAGAAGCATTACTTATGCAACGCGCTTCTATGAGGCAAGGTAATCATGCAGTAAAAACACGCTCACACGTACGTGGCGGTGGAAGAAAACCTTGGAAACAAAAAGGAACAGGCCGTGCACGTCAAGGTTCGATTCGTTCACCACAGTGGGTTGGCGGTGGAGTAGTATTTGGACCAACACCACGCAGTTATAGCTATAAATTACCTAAGAAAGTTCGTCGTTTAGCATTGAAATCAGCATTATCTTCTAAAGTAGCTGAAGATAACCTCGTTGTATTGGATAGTCTTTCATTCGACGCTCCAAAGACAAAGGAACTCATTACAGTGTTAAGTGCATTAGAGGTAGACCGTAAAGCATTGATCATTACTTCTGAAAACAATGAGAATGTTGTACGTTCTGCAAACAACCTGCAATCAGTAAAAGTAATTACTGTAGGAGAGATAAATGTACTGGACTTGCTTATGCATGACAAGCTGATCCTAACGAAGGATGCGGCTGAAGAAGCAGGGGAGGTGCTTGCATAATGAAAGATCTACGTGATATTATAAAGCGCCCTGTCATCACAGAGCATTCAGCAGATCTTATGGCTGAAAAGAAATATACGTTCGAAGTTGAAAAAAGAGCTAATAAAACAGAAATTAAAGATGCAGTCGAATTAGTTTTCGGAGTAAAGGTGGACCGTGTTAATACGATGAATCTTAAAGGGAAATTCAAGCGTATGGGTGTTCACGCTGGATACCGTTCAGATCGTAAAAAGGCAATTGTTCAGCTTTCAGAAGACAGTAAAGACTTAGACTTCTTTGAAGGCTAATAAAAGAAACAGGTAAAGGAGGTAAAGCAAGAAATGGCTATTAAAAGATATAAACCAACTACAAACGCTCACCGAAATCGATCCGTTTTAGATTTTGCTGAGATTACTACAGATACACCAGAAAAAACGTTATTAAGTCCGTTATTCAAACGTGGCGGTCGTAATAACCAAGGTAGAATTACAATGCGTCACCAAGGTGGCGGACATAAACGTCAATATCGCCTGATTGATTTCAAAAGAAATAAAGACGGCATACCAGGGCGCGTTGCTACGATTGAATATGATCCAAATCGCTCAGCTAACATTGCATTGATTCATTATGCAGATGGAGAGAAGAGATATATCTTAGCACCAAATGGACTGAAGGTAGGACAAGAACTAATGTCAGGTGAAGCTGCAGATATTAAGCTAGGCAATGCACTTCCACTTAAAAACATTCCAGTTGGTACAACGATTCATAACGTTGAGTTAAAGCCAGGACGTGGTGGACAGTTAGCACGTTCAGCTGGTGCGGAAGCACAGATTTTAGGTCGTGAAGATAATTACACATTAGTACGTCTTGCATCAGGTGAAGTTCGTTTAATATTGACGACTTGCCGTGCAACAATCGGGCAAGTAGGTAACATCGAACATGAACTTATATTAATTGGTAAAGCAGGTCGTTCTCGTTGGTTAGGTAAACGCCCAGCAGTTCGTGGATCAGCAATGAACCCGATCGATCACCCACATGGTGGTGGAGAAGGACGTTCGCCAATTGGTCTTAAATCTCCTGTATCACCTTGGGGACAGCCGACACTCGGTTATAAGACACGTAAACGCAGCAAACCATCAAATCAATATATTGTTCGTGAACGTAGACGTAAAAAATAATAGATCTAGCTGACGTGAAGTATATTCCCGTCACTTGATCACTGAAGGAGGTTTACCCATGGGTCGAAGCTTGAAAAAAGGACCATTTGCAGATGACCATCTATTATTGAAGGTTGATAAGCAAAACGAAGCAGATGAAAAACGTGTGATTAAAACATGGTCACGTCGTTCGACAATCTTCCCTTCATTTGTTGGTCATACAATTGCTGTATATGATGGACGTAAACATGTACCTGTTTATATAACAGAAGATATGGTCGGACATAAGTTGGGAGAATTTGCACCAACACGCACATTTAGAGGTCATGGAACCGGAGATCGGAAAACTACACAAAGCTAATGAGAGGAGGCACTCAATATGCAAGCTAAAGCTGTTGCAAAATCAGTTCGAATCGCTCCTCGTAAAGTAGGATTAGTAATCGATTTAATTCGAGGAAAGAATGTTGGAGAGGCTATTGCTATCTTACAACACACACAACGCGGTGCTTCTCCAACCATAGAGAAAGTTCTAAAGTCTGCGATCGCAAACGCTGAACATAACTATGAAATGGATACAGATAATCTAGTTATTTCTGAAGCATATGTTAATGAAGGTGCTACATTGAAACGTTTTAGACCACGTGCACAGGGCCGAGCAAGTGCAATTAACAAGCGCACAAGCCATATCACAGTGGTTGTATCAGAAAAGAAGGAGGGATAGTCAGTGGGTCAAAAAATTAACCCGGTAGGTCTTCGTATTGGTATCATTCGTGACTGGGAGTCAAAATGGTATGCAGACAAAGACTATGCAGACTTACTACATGAAGATATTAAAATTAGAGAATATCTCGAAAAACGCTTAACTGATGCTGCTGTTTCTTCTATTGAAATTGAACGTGCAGCAAATCGTGTGAACATAACAATTCATACTGGTAAACCAGGAATGGTTATCGGTAGAGGCGGTTCTGAAGTAGATGCATTACGTAACACATTAAATACAATGACTGGCAAACGTGTTCATATCAACATTGTTGAAATTAAGAAAGTAGATCTTAATGCTCAATTAGTAGCAGACAATATCGCACGTCAGTTAGAGGGCCGAATTTCATTCCGTCGTGCTCAAAAACAAGTTATCCAACGCGCTATGCGTGGGGGAGCAAAGGGAATTAGAACACAAGTATCTGGCCGCTTAGGTGGAGCAGATATCGCTCGATCAGAACATTATAGTGAAGGGACAGTACCACTACACACATTGCGTGCAGACATTGATTATGGCGCAGAAGAAGCTGATACTACATTTGGTAAGTTAGGCGTAAAAGTGTGGATTTATCGTGGAGAAGTCCTTCCTACTAAAACATCAAAATAAGGAAGGGGGCAATGCATTATGTTAATGCCTAAACGCGTAAAATATCGCAGACATCATCGTGGTCGTATGAAAGGTAATGCAAAAGGTGGAACATCAGTTTCATTTGGAGAGTATGGCTTACAAGCTGTTGAATCTTCATGGATTACAGCCCGTCAAATCGAGGCTTCCCGTGTTGCAATGACTCGTTACATGAAACGTGGAGGGAAGGTTTGGATTAAAATTTTCCCAGACAAACCTTATACTGCAAAACCCCTCGAAGTTCGTATGGGTGCAGGTAAAGGGGCACTAGATGGATGGGTTGCAGTTGTAAAACCAGGTAAAATTTTATTTGAAGTAGCAGGTGTTTCTGAGGAAGTTGCAAGAGAATCATTACGTCTTGCCGCTCATAAATTACCGATTAAAACTAAGTTTGTAAGACGAGAAGAAATTGGTGGTGAAAGCAATGAAGGCTAATGAAATCAGAGAACTGACCACTGCCGAGATTGAACAGAATGTAAAGTCATTAAAAGAAGAATTATTCAATTTACGTTTCCAACTCGCTACAGGTCAGTTGGAGAACACTGCACGTATAAGTGAAGTAAGAAAGTCCATTGCTCGTATGAAAACAATCATACGTCACCGCGAAGTCAGCGTGAATAACTGAAATAAGAGAGGGGGTAACCTCAAATGAGTGAACGTAATAATCGTAAAGTATATACGGGTCGTGTCGTATCCGATAAAATGGATAAAACAATTACAGTAGTAGTTGAATCTTATAAAGTTGATAGGTTATATGGGAAGAGAGTTAAACATTCTAAGAAGTTGAAAACTCATGACGAAAGCAACCAAGCTAAAATGGGTGATATTGTTCGAATCATGGAAACCCGCCCACTATCAAAAACAAAACGTTTTCGTTTAGTAGAAGTTGTTAAAGAAGCAGTCATAATATAATGGAAGTTCGCTCGGAAGTATCCGAAGGGAGGTCACAGCGATATGATTCAACAAGAATCACGTTTAAAAATTGCAGATAACTCAGGCGCACGTGAAGTGCAAGCTATTAAAGTTCTGGGTGGATCTGGACGTAAAACAGCTAATATTGGTGATGTAATTGTTTGTTCTGTTAAACAGGCAACACCAGGAGGCGTTGTTAAAAAAGGTGAAGTTGTAAGAGCGGTAATTGTCCGTACAAAAACAGGTGCACGTCGTAGTGATGGATCATATATTCGATTTGATGAAAATGCAGCCGTAATAATTCGTGACGATAAAAGCCCAAGAGGCACACGTATCTTCGGACCAGTTGCTCGTGAGTTACGCGACGCTAAATTCATGAAAATCGTATCTCTTGCTCCAGAAGTACTCTAAAGAAACAATGAAAAGCACTACAGGGAGGTGCGTCAAGCATGCATGTAAAAAAAGGTGATACAGTTAAAGTGTTATCCGGAAAAGACCGGGGTAAGCAAGGAGTAATCCTAGAAGCATTCCCGAAAACAGAACGTATTGTTATTGAGGGAGTAAACATGATTCAAAAACACGCTAAACCTTCTCAAGAAAACCCACAGGGTGGAATTCTTAATATAGAAGCTGCGATTCATGTTTCCAATGTAATGCCGATTGATCCAAAATCCGGTGAACCAACTCGTGTTGGGTATGAAGTAAGAGACGGAAAAAAAGTCCGCATCGCTAAAAAATCCGGTGAACCTTTAGATAAATAACTTAGCGACGAAAGGAGGCCGCCATGATGAATGAATTAAAACAAAGATATCAAGAAGAAATTTCCCCAGCAATGATGGAGAAATTCAATTATAGCTCAGTGATGCAAGTACCAACAATTGAAAAAATTGTTATTAATATGGGTGTTGGTGATGCCGTACAGAACTCCAAATCATTGGATAGTGCTGTGGAAGAATTATCATTAATTTCAGGGCAAAGACCTGTTATCACTCGTGCAAAAAAATCAATTGCTGGATTTCGATTACGTGAAGGAATGCCAATTGGTGCTAAAGTGACACTTCGTGGTGAGCGCATGTATGAATTCTTGCATAAGCTTGTCTCGGTATCACTTCCACGTGTTCGTGATTTCCGTGGAATTTCAAAGAAATCATTTGACGGACGAGGGAATTATACGTTAGGTATTAAAGAACAACTTATTTTCCCAGAAATCAACTATGATAAAATCAATAAAGTTCGTGGTTTGGATATTGTGATTGTAACAACATCTAATACAGACGAAGAAGCACGTGAGCTTTTAGCTGGATTAGGCATGCCTTTCCAAAAATAAGGTCAAAAGGCTCATACAAGGAGGTTAATTTGTGGCTAAAAAGTCTTTAGTTGTTAAACAACAGCGCCCGCAGAAATTTAAAGTTCGTGAATATACACGCTGTGAACGATGTGGTCGACCACATTCTGTAATTCGTAAGTTTAAATTATGTCGTATTTGTTTCCGTGAACTTGCCCATAAAGGTCAAATTCCTGGTGTTAGAAAAGCAAGCTGGTAAACCCCTATTCGGGAAGGAGGTAATTAGTAATGGTTATGACAGATCCAATCGCAGATATGTTGACACGTATTAGGAACGCAAACATGGTTCGCCATGAAAGGCTCGAGCTTCCTGCATCTACAATGAAAAAGGCTATTGCCGATATTCTTAAACGTGAAGGTTATGTCCGTGATTATGAATTCATAGAAGACAACAAACAAGGTGTTTTACGCATCTTCTTAAAATATAGTACAAGTGAAGAGCGTGTAATTACAGGATTAAAGCGTATAAGCAAACCTGGATTACGTGTTTACGCAAAAGCTGAAGAAGTACCACGTGTACTAAACGGCTTAGGTACGGCAATCATTTCAACTTCAAATGGCGTGTTATCTGATAAAGAAGCACGTTCACAAGCTGTTGGTGGCGAAGTATTAGCGTATATATGGTAAATTGACATTTTAAAAGACAGGAGGTGCATGGAATGTCTCGTATAGGACTAAATCCAATTGAAATACCTGAAGGTGTCGAAGTTAAACTCAACGATCAAATCGTTGTTGTTAAAGGACCTAAAGGTGAATTGACGAAAACGATGCATGAAGATATAGTAGTTGAAATTGACGAAAGTGTTATTGTTATTAAGCGTCCAGATGATCTAAAAGAAAATCGCGCTTTACATGGAACAACACGTAGTCTTATTGGAAACATGATCGAGGGTGTTCGAAATGGTTTTGAAAAACACCTTGAAATTATCGGAGTTGGTTATCGTGCACAAATGCAAGGTAATAAACTTGTTGTAGGTGCAGGATATTCACATCCTGTTGAAATGGATCACATCGAAGGAATCGAATTCGATGTTCCAAAAAACACAGAAATTATCGTTAAAGGTATTGATAAAGAATTAGTTGGCGAAGTTGCTGCTAATATTAGATCAATTAGACCACCTGAGCCTTATAAGGGCAAAGGGATTCGTTATAAAGATGAACATGTACGTCGTAAAGAAGGTAAAACTGCTAAGTAAAGTTAGCTAGGAAGTTGAAAGGAGTGACTTAGATGATCACAAAGACTACCAGAAACGCAAGACGTAAAAAAAGACATGGTCGTGTACGTAATAAGCTCTCTGGAACACAAGAACGTCCTCGTCTAAACGTATTTCGTTCAAATAAAAATATATATGTACAGTTAATTGATGATGTTAACGGCGCAACTGTTGCGAGTGCATCTTCGACAGATAAAGAGTTCAGTTTAGATTCAACAAGCAATGTTGAGGCAGCTCAGCAAGTTGGCGAGTTAATTGCAAAGCGTGCTCAAGAAAAAGGTTATAAATCGGTTGTATTTGATCGCGGTGGTTACCTTTTTCACGGACGTGTTAAAGCATTAGCAGAAGCAGCCCGCGAAGCAGGACTAGAATTTTAATCGATAAAGGAGGGAACCCTTATATGCGCACTAGCATTGATGCAAATAAATTAGATCTTGAAGAACGTGTCGTTACGATTAACCGAGTAGCAAAAGTTGTTAAAGGTGGTCGACGCTTCCGTTTTTCGGCATTAGTAGTAGTAGGTGATCATAATGGTCATGTAGGTTTTGGTACAGGTAAAGCACAAGAAGTACCAGAAGCTATTAAAAAGGCTGTTGATGATGCGAAGAAGAATTTAATTAAAGTTCCGATCGTAGGAACAACAATTCCACATGAAATATACGGTAGATTTGGTTCGGGTAACGTCATGATGAAACCAGCTGCTGAAGGTACAGGTGTTATCTCTGGTGGACCAGTTCGTGCGGTACTTGAACTTGCTGGAGTAGGAGATATCTTAACAAAATCATTAGGCTCTAATACGCCTATCAATATGATCCATGCAACATTAGATGGCTTAACAAACTTGAAGACTGCTGAAGACGTAGCTAAACTACGTGGAAAGTCTGTCGCAGAACTGTTAGGATAAGGAGGGAAATATAATGTCTAAAAAACTTGAAATCACCCTCACGCGTAGTGTTATTGGAAGAACAGAGGCTCAACGTAAAACTGTTCAAACATTAGGACTTAAAAAGATAAATGACTCCATAGTTCGTGAAGATACTCCAACCGTACGTGGTATGATTAATAAAGTATCTCATATCGTAACGGTCAAAGAAAATTAATAAAGAATCTATAAAAGGAGGTGCTCGTATGAAACTTCATGAATTAGAAGGTAATCGTCAAAAACGTAAACGTGTAGGTCGTGGAATGTCATCTGGTTCTGGTAAAACATCAGGTAGAGGGCAAAAAGGTCAAAAAGCGCGTTCTAAAGTACGTGTAGGTTTTGAAGGTGGTCAAACTCCTCTATTCCAACGTCTACCAAAACGCGGTTTTACAAATATTCATCGTAAAGAATATGTTATTGTCAATCTAGATACGTTAAATCTTTTTGAAGACGGCACAGAAATCACACCTGAGTTACTACTTGAAAAAGGTGTCGTGAACAAATTAAATGCTGGACTGAAAGTTTTAGGTCGAGGTGCTGTTGATAAAAAACTTACTGTCAAAGCTCATAAGTTCTCTGCTTCGGCTAAAGAAGCAATAGAAAGTGCAGGCGGTAAAACAGAGGTGATTTAATGTTCCGTACAATTTCCAATTTTATGCGTGTAGCTGATATTAGGCGGAAAATAATCTTTACATTATTAATGTTAGTTATCTTTCGTCTCGGCACATTTATTCCCGTGCCATTTTCAGATAAAGATGCAATTGACTTCATGAACCAGCAAAACGTATTTGGTTTTCTAAATACGTTTGGTGGTGGAGCATTGCAGAACTTCTCTATATTTGCAATGGGAATTATGCCATATATTACTGCATCAATTATCATGCAATTATTGCAAATGGATGTTGTACCAAAGTTTACTGAGTGGAAGAGCCAAGGCGAGATGGGGCGAAAGAAATTAGCCCAAGTTACTCGTTACGGTACCATTGTACTTGCATTTATACAGGCAATTGCAATGTCCATTGGCTTTAACGCTATGGCCGGCGGCATGTTGATAGCAAATCCTAGTGTCGGCAAGTTTATCATTATTGCGCTTGTACTAACAAGTGGAACAGCCTTCCTCATGTGGTTAGGTGAGGAAATTACGGCAAACGGTGTTGGAAACGGGATTTCGATTCTGATCTTTGCAGGAATCGTGGCAGCCGTACCGAATGGTGTTCAACAATTAATTAGCCAGTATCTAATCAATCCTGGTGATGACTTGTTCATTAACATTGTGATTGTTGCTTTGATTGGTTTAGTTGTAATTGCGGTCGTTGTTGGGGTAATCTTTATCCAGCAAGCATTACGTAAAATACCAATTCAATATGCAAAAAAACTCGTAAACCGTTCACCCGTTGGCGGACATTCAACACATTTACCGCTTAAAGTAAATGCTGCAGGAGTTATACCAGTAATCTTTGCTATTGCATTTATTATGGCTCCGAGAACGATAGCTGGATTTTTTGAGGGTAATAAATTCGCATCAACGATTGAATTGATATTCGACTATACAGAACCAATAGGTATGGTAGTTTATGTAATATTAATCATTGCATTCACTTATTTTTATACATTTGTTCAAGTAAATCCAGAGCAAATGGCTGAAAACCTACAAAAACAAGGTGGATATATCCCAGGGATTCGTCCTGGTAAAAAGACAGAAACATATCTCACACGAATTATGTATCGTTTAACATTCGTAGGCTCGATTTTCCTAGCAGGTATTTCTGTGCTCCCCATTGTTTTAGGTGGTCTAGCCGGACTTCCAACATCAGTACAAATCGGCGGCACAAGCTTACTAATTGTCGTAGGTGTGGCATTACAAACGATGAAACAATTGGAAAGTCAGTTAGTACAGCGGCACTATAGGGGATTTATTAAGTAAGAACTCTGCTGCCAGTGAGAGCGAGGAGAAACGATTGAATTTAATATTAATGGGTTTACCTGGTGCTGGTAAAGGTACACAGGCAGAACAAATTAGCGAAAAGTATCATATTCCACACATTTCTACTGGAGATATGTTTCGTTTAGCGATTAAAGAGGGAACACCACTTGGTAAAGAAGCTAAGAGTTATATGGATCAAGGAGATCTTGTTCCAGATGAAGTAACAATCGGGATTGTTCAAGAACGATTGAGCAAAGATGATTGTGAAAAAGGATTTCTTTTAGACGGATTTCCAAGAACAATCGCACAAGCTGAAGCATTGAATAATCTCTTAACAGATATGAATGAATCGATTGATTATGTTGTTCACGTAGATGTTCCTCAGGAGAAATTAGTCGAGCGCTTAACAGGACGTAGAGTTTGTCCGACATGTGGATCCACTTATCATGTCATGTATAATCCTCCTGTTAAAGAGGGAGTATGTGATAAAGATGGTTCACAGCTTATCCAACGTGAGGATGATTCAGCTGAGACAGTGGCAAAGCGTTTAGCTGTAAATATTGAGCAGACACAACCATTGTTAGACTTTTATGATGAAAAGGGATATTTAGTCACTGTAAATGGTGACCAAAAAATTGACCAAGTATTTCAGGACATCCAAACAAAACTGGATAAGTAGTGATTTTGACCAGAAGAGGAACACAGATTAGATGCAAATCAAGTGATTAGAAGTTATAATGTAGGGCGTAATAACATAACGAACTACATGTAACTTAATCATTTATAATGATAGGTTTCTTAATAGGGGTAATAATAAATTATAACCTAAGTGAAGGTGATCATTGTTGGGCGAAGCTGATTCTTTACCGCAATTAGGTCAGGTTGTTCGCATAACTCAAGGTCGAGAAGTAGGACAATATGCAGTTGTCATTAAGATACTGGATAATCGCTTTGTTTTACTAGCTGACGGGGAAAAACGTAAATATGATCGACCAAAGAAAAAGAATCGACATCATATAGCACTTATGGATTATATCTCTCCGAAGATCCAAAACAGCCTTCTAGAAACTGGTCGTGTCACAAATGGTAAATTGCGATTTATTATTGCTCAGTTTGTCAACGAAGCTGTGATTGATTTGAAGAAGGGAGACCAACATAATGGTAAAAGAAGAAGCAATTGAAGTAGAAGGAACCGTTACTGAAACACTGCCAAACGCAATGTTTAATGTAGAGCTAGAAAATGGCCATACGGTCTTAGCGCATGTTTCTGGTAAGATTCGCATGCACTTCATACGAATATTACCGGGTGATAAGGTAACGGTAGAGCTCTCTCCATATGATTTAACAAGAGGTCGTATTACTTACCGTTATAAATAAGCATGAGCTCCGATACAAAAGGAGGTAAAGGTGATGAAAGTAAGAGCATCTGTAAAACCAATATGTGAAAAGTGTAAAATTGTAAGACGAAAAGGTAAAGTAATGGTGATTTGCGAAAATCCAAAACACAAACAGAAACAAGGTTAATAAATAAGGAGGTGCAATCAATTTATGGCACGTATAGCTGGTATTGATATCCCAAGAGATAAACGAGTCGTAATTTCTTTAACAACCATTTTTGGTGTTGGAAAAACGACCGCACAAAAAGTACTTGAAGAAGCAGGTGTTTCTGAAGATACACGTGTGCGTGATCTAACTGAAGGTGAACTTGGTAAAATTCGTCAAGCAATGGACGAATACACAATTGAGGGTGACCTACGTCGTGAAACTTCATTAAACATCAAACGTTTAACTGAAATTGGTTCATACAGAGGTGTCCGCCATCGTAGAGGTCTTCCTGTACGCGGACAAAAGACGAAAAATAATTCACGTACTCGTAAAGGGCCACGTCGTACAATTTCAAGACAAAAAGAATAACGTGAGGGAGGTAATAATCGATGGCTAAAACTAAAAGAACGACTAAAAGTAAACGTCGTGTGAAAAAGACCGTTAGCGCAGGAATCGCTCATATTCACTCAACGTTTAATAACACAATCGTTACAATCACAGATACACAAGGTAATGCAATATCTTGGAGTAGTGCTGGAGCGCTTGGTTTTAAAGGTTCACGTAAGTCAACGCCATTTGCTGCACAAATGGCATCTGAAGCAGCAGCTCAAACAGCTGTGGAAAATGGAATGAAGACAATCGGAGTAACTGTTAAAGGGCCTGGTGCAGGTCGTGAAGCAGCAGTTCGTGCGCTACAATCGGTCGGCTTAGAAGTCACTGCAATTAGTGATGTCACTCCAGTTCCACACAATGGTTGTCGTCCACCAAAACGTCGTCGTGTATAATTACACCGTTTGACCGTATAGAATTTGTTACCCTGCCTATAATGGGTTATGATAGCCGAAGGTGTAAGGTGAAAAGATTGAAGCTTATACTTAATATATAAGTATAATGTTACGATTTCGTTTCTTAGCAGTGAAGAAGATCTACTTAACCAAATTGGGTTAAGTAGTTTATCCATTAATAATGCATGTAGATTATTAAAAACACTATGAACGACGATCAACAAGATTGAATAAACCTTAACATATCGCATCATAGAGACAGATAGTACGAATGGAAATGTAATCGTGCAGAAACGGAAACTGCCTGTATGGGGAATTTCGGTTGGACCAATGTCTAACCGGGGTTTCGACGTTTT
>Ga0209487_1000287_pt1 | contig 45516 bp, 45 predicted proteins | sample Poulit2012_FD_187524 | JGI IMG/M metagenome (GOLD analysis project Ga0209487, IMG submission 187524) | Agricultural soil microbial communities from Georgia to study Nitrogen management - Poultry litter 2012 (SPAdes) (version 2) | ecosystem: Environmental > Terrestrial > Soil > Agricultural land... | reverse complement strand
CAAGAATCTTTTTTAATAAGTAAAATGATTAAAGGTCTGACTCATTTTTAATATCCGCTATGATTTTCTCATCTTCCTTTGAAAGGGTAGACGAATCTAATAAATCTTTTCGGCGTTCATATGTTCGTTTTAGTGACTCTCGTTTACGCCATGTATTAATATGTGCATGATTTCCCGATAATAATACATCTGGAACTTTCATCCCTCGAAAATCAGCTGGTCGCGTATAATGGGGATGTTCTAATAAACCTGTCGAAAATGAATCAGCAGGCGCAGATTCTTGATTACCTAAAACATCTGGTAGAAGTCGTACAACACTATCCACGACAACCATTGCCCCAAGCTCTCCCCCTGTTAATACATAATCACCTATAGATAATTCATCCGTAACTAAGTGTTCGCGAATCCGTTCATCATAGCCTTCATAATGACCACAAATAAAGATAAGATGTTCTTCGTCAGCTAGCTCTTCCGCGATTGCCTGATTAAACGGTTTTCCTTGTGGGCACATTAAGATTATTCTTGGTTTTGTCTGTTGTTTTTCCATAACAGAAGCAACAGCATCAAAAATCGGTTGGGCTTGCAATACCATTCCCGCACCACCACCATAGGGATAATCATCGACCTTTTCATGCTTATTCTGTGCATAGTCTCGAAAGTTAACAAGATTATATGAAAACTTGTCCTTCTCTTGCGCCCGCTTTAAAATAGATGAATCCAGTACACCAGAGATCATCTCCGGAAATAATGTTAAAATATCAATCTTCATTCATCAAGCAATCCTTCCATTAACTCTACACTCACTTTTTTGTCTTTCACATTAACTTCTTTCACAACATCTTTAATAAAAGGAATAAGAATATCTTTTCCTTTTAATTGCTCCACGACCCAAACATCATTTGCGCCTGGAGATAAAATTTCTTTAATCGTACCTAGCTTTTCGTCCTTTTCAGTATATACAGCACACCCTACAATCTCATGATGATAATATTCACCCTCCGATAATTCGGTGAGATCTTCTTCATGAACTTTCAACATGCCACCTTTAAATAGTTCGACATCATTAATATTATTAAAGTCTTCAAATAAAACTAAATCGAATTGTTTATGTTTGCGATGACCAGCAATTTTTAGCGGACGTGGTTGTTCATCATTCATGACAAGATAAAGTGTTTCACCCACCATAAACCGCTCTTCAAAATCGGTAATTCGAATAATCCTTACTTCTCCACGCACTCCATGTGTGTTAACTATTTTTCCGACATCATACATTTTCTTTTTCATTTATCCACCTACTATCTATCAATTCGAATGACGATATCATCTTTAATAATGATTGCCTTTTCGCCCATGATCTTATTCCAATGCGCACCTTCTTGAACTTCAACAAGAGCTTCAACTTCTTGTTCAACAATTTCATGTCCTATTTCCAGTATATCCAATTGCTCGATCTTAAAATCCAACAACTCTTGCTCTTCTTTTCGTTTTTTTATTTCTAGTTGAAATCGTCTTGCAATCTCATGTTTTGAGCCACTTTGTTTATGTTGAAGTTTTCGCTGCTCAAATAACAGCTGTTGACACTCTTGTTCAAGCTGCATTTTCTCCCGATTGAATGTGGACTTTAGTTTTTCCTTACTTTTTTCCGTGATGATTTGTTTGATCAGAACCTTATTTATTATTTTCAAATGTGTTCCCCACTCTCTCCATTCAGAAGTAAAAGGGAAAAGGAATTCATTTCCCTTTCCCTTTTACATAATGTCTAAATAGATTCGCTTATTTGCATCTGATTTAACCGCATATACAACGGTACGAATTGCTTTAGCAATTCTGCCATTTTTTCCGATTACCTTTCCGACATCATCAGGGTGAACAGTAAGATGGTAAACAATTTTTGTTTCCTCTTCTATTTCTTTCACAACGATATCATCAGGATAATCTACAATACGACTAACAATTGACTCAATTAAGACTTTCATGAGATCACAAACCTTTACGATTGATTTTTCTGGTCGTGGAATTTTTTCATGATGCCTTGTTTAGAAAATAAGTTACGAACTGTATCACTTGGCTTTGCACCTTTAGTCATCCAGTCTAATGCTTTGTCTTCATCTATCTTAACTTCTACCGGTTCTGATACCGGGTTATAAGTACCGATTTGTTCGATTGAACGTCCATCACGAGGTGAACGTGAATCTGCTACGACAATACGATAAAATGGATTTCGTTTAGAACCCATACGTTTAAAACGGATTTTTACAGACATGATCTTGCACCCCCAATACATTCTTATATCACAAGTATTGATACTATCAGAAAACATTTAATCTGTAAAGTGTTTTTACATTACATTAATGAATTTCATGATTCCTATTTATAGCTATTTCACTTTAATAACGAATAAAATAGCTGGTTACGGTAATTATGAAATTCCTTTACATGAATGGAAAATTCATTCCTTTTCCACCTTTTCCTGATTGCATACCTGACATTTGCTTCATCATCTTCTTCATTTCATTGAATTGCTTCAATAAGCGGTTCACTTGTGATACCGATGTTCCTGAACCTTTCGCTATCCGCCTTTTTCTACTTGCATTCATAATATCAGGATTAACGCGTTCTTTCTTCGTCATGGACTGAATAATAGCCTCTACATGAGCAAGTTGTTTTTCATCTAATTGGGCATTTTTTAGCCCTTTCATTTTGTTTGCACCTGGAATCATCGCCATTAAATCTTCAAGCGGGCCCATGCTTTTTACTTGCCCCATTTGCTCCAAGAAATCATCAAATGTGAATGACATGGTGCGCATTTTTTCTTGTAATTCCATCGCTTGCTTTTCATCTACTTGGGTTTGTGCTTTTTCGATAAGTGTAAGAACATCACCCATACCTAATATACGGGATGCCATTCGTTCAGGATGGAAAACTTCTAGCTCATCTAGTTTTTCACCCATTCCAACAAACTTAATCGGTTTATCTGTCACTGCCTTAATGGATAATGCAGCACCACCACGTGTATCCCCATCAAGTTTAGTCAGTATGACCCCTGTAATATCAAGCAATTCATTAAAGCTTTCTGCTACATTAACTGCATCCTGCCCTGTCATCGAATCAACGACTAAAAAGATTTCATCGGGTTGGATCGCTTCTTTTACATCTGTTAACTCACCCATTAATTCATCATCTATATGAAGACGCCCAGCGGTATCAACGATGACATAATCCTGATGATCTTCCTTGGCTTGTGCAATAGCCTTCGTAGCAATTTCAACTGGACTAACGTCAGTCCCCATTGAAAAAACAGGCACCTCAAGTTGCTTCCCAAGTGTATTTAATTGGTCAATTGCTGCCGGCCGATAAATATCACATGCGACAAGCATCGGTGAACGATTATTTTCTTTTCTTAATAGATTGGCAAGCTTCCCAGTCGTCGTTGTTTTCCCAGCCCCTTGGAGACCAACCATCATAATAACAGTCGGTGAACGATCGGCAACAGCAATTTTACTATGCTCGCCACCCATGAGATTTGTTAATTCATCTTGAACAATCTTTACCACTTGTTGTCCAGGCGTTAAACTTTCCATAACCTCCTGTCCAACCGCACGTTCTTTCACTCGATTGATAAAATCTTTAACAACCTTAAAGTTAACATCGGCTTCGAGTAGAGCAAGACGAACCTCACGTGTCATCTCTTTCACATCTTGTTCACTTACTTTACCTTTGCCGGTAATTTTTTTAATGGTATTTTGTAATCGATCTGCTAACCCTTCAAATGCCATAGAATGTCCCCTCCTAACCAAGTTCTATTAGTTGCTTCATAAGTTGCTGAAATGCGTGACGATCACTTGGAGTGATAGCAACTTCTTTTAATTGCTCCAACAGTTTTCCACGCCTTTCAAATTTATCATATAACAATAAATTTTCTTCATATGTTTCTAGTATCGATTCTGTACGTTTAATATTATCATAAATTGCTTGCCTAGACACATTTGAAAGTTCAGCTATCTCAACTAATGAAAAATCTTCTAAATAATACATTTTCATATACTCTCTTTGCTTCGGTGTTAATAGAGTTTGATAAAAATCAAATAAATAATTGAGGCGCATTGTTTTTTCGAGCAATTGCTTCTCCCCCATTATGTAAAAAAAGATTATATTTCATAGTAGCGAATAATGAGTTTCGATGTCAAGTCTATTCCCTTTGTTACTCCGCATCATCAAGCATATCAGCAAACAAGCCATAAACAAATGCATGTGCATTAAACTTCTGCAAATCATCTACTTGCTCTCCAAGCCCTACGTATTTAACGGGTATTGTTAATTCATTTCGTATCGCTAAAACAATCCCACCTTTTGCCGTACCATCAAGCTTTGTGAGTACAATTCCTGATACATCAGTAACTTCAGAGAATGTCTTAGCTTGATTCAATGCATTTTGTCCAGTCGTTGCATCTAGTACAAGTAAAACCTCATGGGGTGCGGTTGGAACCTCCCGTTCAATAATTCGATTGACCTTCGCTAATTCATTCATTAAATTCACTTTATTCTGGAGCCGACCTGCCGTGTCACAAATTAATACGTCTGCATTTCTTGACTGTGCAGCTTTAATCCCGTCAAATATAACAGCAGCTGGATCACTTCCTTCTTCTTGTTTAATAACATCTACATCTGCCCGTTTTCCCCACTCTTCCAGCTGTTCAATCGCTCCAGCACGAAATGTATCACCTGCTGCTAATACGACGTGTTTTCCTTCTTTCTTTAGCTTGTTAGCAAGTTTTCCAATAGAAGTCGTTTTACCAACCCCATTAACACCGACGACTAAAATAATGGAGAGGCCTTCATCATTTATATTTAATTGCGCGATATCTTCTTGGTCATCACCATAATAAATTTCTACTAACTTCTCCGATATCACATCTCTTACAAGCTTCGTGTCTTTAATATTTTGCCGCTTTACTTCTATTTTCAGTTCATCGATTAAATCCATTACCGTCATGACACCAACATCGGCTGAAATAAGGACTTCTTCTAATTCTTCAAAGAAATCTTCATCTACCGTGCGATAGCGAGCAATTAAATCATTTATTTTACTTGAAAATGATTGCCGTGTTTTTGTCATTCCTTCTTGATATTTTGTAGAGACATCTTCTGTTTCATCTTGTATAAAGCGTTTTTTTAATTTTTGCATAAAATTCATTTGCTTAAATCCCTTTCTACATGCATATTCTTTTTATAAATTAACGAGTTCCTGTGTATCTTCTAACTTCACCGATACAAGTCGTGAAACACCCGATTCCTGCATCGTTATTCCATACAATACATCCGCCTCTTCCATTGTACCTTTTCGGTGTGTGATAACAATAAATTGTGTGTCATCACTATGTTGTTTGACATATTCCGCGAAACGGATAACATTAGCCTCATCTAGTGCTGCCTCTACTTCATCAAGCACACAGAAGGGTACAGGTCTTACCCGTAAAATGGAGAAGAGTAAGGCAATGGCAGTTAATGCCCGTTCGCCTCCCGAAAGCAACCCTAAATGCTGGAGTTTCTTTCCAGGTGGTTGTGCAATAATCTCAATCCCTGTATCTAGAATGTTTTGCGGATCGGTCAATGTTAATTCAGCATGGCCGCCATCAAATAATTCCTTAAAGACGATCGTAAACTCTTCTTTTATTCGTGTAAAGGTTTCCTCAAAACGTGTTTTCATGATCTCATCCATTTTCGCGATGATCGAATATAATGTTTCCTTCGCTTCAACTAGATCTTCTCTTTGTACGGTTAAAAATTCATAACGATCCGAAATTCGTTTATATTCATCGATTGAACCTAAATTAACCGTGCCTAACTCAGTAATTGTATGCTTTAATTCAGCAACTTGTTTTTTTGTTTCTTCCATGTTGATTGATTTTTCGTATGTTTGCTGGGCATGTTCAAAAGTCATCATATACTCTTCCTGCAAATGTAATAATCGATTTTCCAAATCAGCATCAAGTCGGGCTGCCTTTACTTCCGCTTGTTGTATTTGTTGGATAATGTAGTGATGCTTTTTATTTTCTTCTTTTAATTCCCTCTCCTGATCCTGCATGAGTTGTGTGTCGTCTAATCGTTTCTTCCGTTCCGCTTGAATTTGCTCAGTTAGTTGATCGATCTGTCTTCGCTTCTCTTCAATTTGTACCGCCAAATCACTTTCATTTTCTTCAACTTCTTGCAAACTCAATAATTCAGCTAAATCAGCGCGATAAGTTTCAGCTTGGGCCATCCATTCATCAAGCTCGGTTTGGATCCGGTTTGTTTTTTCACGTTGATTTTTCACGCGTTCGTCTTGCTCGGCGAATGAGACTTGATATTGATGAAGATCCGTTTGCAATTGCTCACGGTAACTCGTATAATCCTTCTCTTGTTTGGTCAGTTCATTAATTTGTTCTTGAACGGTTTCCACCTGTTTTTCAAGTGAACTTAATTCACTTCTCAACTCCTCCGCTCGTTTGGTTAACCTGATTTCATCATCTTCATATTGCCGTTTATTTTGATCATGCAATAACATACTATTGTTTAATGATTTCAGCTCCATCTCGCTATTTCTTACGGTTGTCTGGAGGTTTTGGAACTTTTCTTGTTCACGATCTAAGGCTTCTTCATTTGCTTTGATTTTTGTTTCGATTTGGATGATATATTGTTCTTGCTTTTTTACTCGTTGCTCCAATTCTTTCGCTTTGCCTTCATCATCTACTACTTGTGAAGTAATCTCTTCCAACTCTTTTTCCCGCGAAAATAACGTAGATTTTGATTTTTGTTTGGCCCCTCCAGATATGGAACCTCCTGGATGGACCACATCACCGTCCAATGTGACAATTCGACTTCTTCGATTCACAATAACAGCTATCTCATTAGCATCTTTCAACGTTTTAGCAATGATGATATTCCCCATCAAATGATGAACAATATGTTCATAATGTGGATCAGTCTTCACAAGTTTCGCAGCGATGCCTACATAGCCGGCATGTTCCTCAATTTTCGTGCGAAATACATCTGATAAATAGCGTGCAGAAATAGAAGATAATGGTAAAAATGTTGCCCGGCCATTATTCGTTTGTTTTAACCATGAAATCGCTGCCCGCGCTTGCTGGTCATCATCTACAACAACATGTTGTGCTTGTCCGCCTAATGCTGTTTCAATCGCTGTGACATATGGTTTAGGAACATCGATGAGTTCAATGACCGCTCCGTGAATCCCTTGTAGTACATTTTTCTCTCTTGCTTTCAAAATTGTTTTAACACCGTAAAAAAAACCTTGAAAATCTTCCTTCATTTCGACAAGCATATCTCTTCTTGATTTCAATTTCGCGATTTTTTCAAACCCTTTATAGAGATTTTCTTGAAGCGAGTTAAATTGGTTTCTTTCCTCGACTAACGAGACTTTTAAGTCACGAACCTCTGTTTCCTTTTCTGTCATGATCGTCTCTTGTAAGGAATAATCTTTTAAAACGCGTTGCTTTTTATCTGTTACCTTTTTTTGTAACTGTTTCAATTCCGAATACTGCTTGAATTCTGCTGTGTTTTTCAAGGCTAATTGTTTTAATTGTTGATTAATCGACTGTTGTTCATTCCGATTAGCTGCTTGTTTATTTAAGTATTCAATATAGTCTGCCTTATCATCTTCTATTTGTTCCAAAATATCTGCTTTATCTGTCCGTAGTTTTTCTTCCAGTTCTTCAATACGTACTTTCGTTTCTCGCCGACTATGTTGTAAAGATTGGAGTTGTTCCGTTTCTTTTGTGAGAGATCCGGCTAATTGTGTTCGTTGTAGGTCAGCATCTTTCGCTTGTTCCTCTAGTTTTTGCTTATTTTCCGAAAAATGCTTTGTACGTTCATGTAATACTTGTTTTCTACCATCAAGTTGTTCGAGTTGTTGAGTGTTTTTCAATAAATTCCTTTGTAATGTCTCAACCAACGTATCTAATTCAGCAACCTCATCGCGCCGGTTTTCTATTTGTGCTTCTTTCACTTGAATCGTTGTTTTGAGTTCAAGCTCATTTTGATTTTCTTTCTCTAATGAAGCGAGTATTTGCGTCCATCTACCGTGAAGTTGCTCAATTTCCGCAATCAAATAAGAGATTTCAAATTGTTTTAATTGTTCTTTTTTCTCCACATAGGTTGTTGCAATTGCCGCTTGTTCGGAGAGCGGTTCAATTTGTTGTTCAATCTCATAAACAATATCATCAATTCGACTAAGATTATCTTTTGTTTCCGTCAGTTTATGCTCCGCTTTTCCTTTTCGTTGCTTATATTTTAAAACGCCTGCTGCTTCTTCAAAGATCGTTCTGCGTTCTTCAGCTTTTGAACTTAATACTTCCTCCACTTTCCCTTGACTAATAATGGAAAAAGCTTCTTTACCTAATCCCGAATCCATAAATAAATCAATAATATCTTTTAAACGGCAAGCTTGTTTGTTTATATAAAACTCACTATCTCCGGACCGATAAACACGTCTCGTAATACTAACTTCATCATAATCCAGTGATAAGGTTTGCTCACTATTATCCAATACAAGAACGACCTCGGCGAAGTTTAAGGGGCGTCTTGTATCACTACCTTGGAAGATAATATCTTCCATTTTAGATCCACGTAGCGACTTAACCGATTGCTCACCAAGTACCCAACGAATTGCATCGGTAATATTGCTTTTCCCACTTCCGTTAGGACCAACAATGGCCGTCACACCCGGAACAAAGCTAATGTTAATTCGATCTGCAAAGGATTTAAATCCTACACTTTCTAATCTTTTTAAGTACATATGCATTCTCCTAATAAAGTGAGTTACCTGAATGGATTTCATAATTACCCTAACAAGCGAAGTTACTTCGATAGGTAGTTGTAAACGAATCACTACAACTACATGATGAGTGCTATAGCTATAAATAAGGATTATGAAATGCATTAACCTTTTACCATGAACTCAGTATCTTTGATAAATAAACCGAACACCAATACTCTTAGCATGATTTTAGCATAAATAGGAATACAAGAGAAGAACGCTCTTATTTATATCTACATGGGGTTGTTTCTACACCTTCTCTTCACTATACTATTTAGAGAGGTGATAAAATGGACTTACATAAAGCGTCAACAGCAAATATGGAATTTATTTTAGGGGAACTAACCAAACAACTAGATGTTGCAAATCACGGCCTTTTCGATCCTAATGACTATGACTTGAATAAATACAATGATCTAAAATCGTTGTATGATATGGTCATTAAAACGGGTAAATTAAGCCCGATGGAAACACAGGCTTTTATTTCTGAATTAAAGAAGATTAGAAAATAAGATTGTCTCTTTCTAATAAGAAGCAGGTTGTCACATCACATCGTGAATCACAACCTGCTTCTTCTATTATCCTAATGAATTTCATAATACCGGTTTAGTGCAACACCGATACAACATATAGTTTCGTTGAACCATTCTTAACTACATGCCGTATCGATGTTGCTGATTTTGGCAATTATGAAATTCATCCTAATGAATTTCATTAATCTATCATTCTTTACTGATTATATGAATCCAATGCATGTTTCGCAGCTCGTTGTTCCGCTTCTTTCTTTGTACGCCCAATACCAACCTTAAATACCTCATCTTGAATGCGGACTTGGGCAATGAATTCTTTATCGTGTGAAGGCCCTTTTTCTTCAATAATCTCATATTCAATTGTCACATTTTGGGTTTGTTGAACGAACTCTTGTAACTGACTTTTATAATCCATCGCATGCGAAAAAGCACCTGATGATATTTTAGGCAAAATATGGTCTTCCAGAAACAATAGGACTTGATCATAGCCTTGATCTAAATAAAGTGCTCCTAGAAACGATTCAAACACGTCAGCTAATAAGGCTGGACGAGTGCGCCCACCTGTTTGTTCTTCGCCTTTTCCTAATAATATATAATCCCCAAATTCTAAATCTTGTGCAAAGTCTACAAGGGATTCCTCACAAACAATTGCAGCTCGAAGCTTCGTCATTTCACCTTCAGGCATCTGAGGGTGATGACGGTATAAATACTGGGAAATTCCTAATTCTAATACAGCATCACCTAGGAACTCAAGTCTTTCATTATCCGTAAATTGCTTCTTTCGATGCTCATTCACATAAGATGAATGGGTAAAAGCCTGTCTCAATAAATCATGATTGGTAAATGATATGTCTAACTTTTTTTTAAATCGTGATACATTCATTTACGATACACCTCATTAATCTTTTCTAAACTTTATCTTATTAATAATACATGGAAAGTCTCGCATTTGCGTGACTTCCCATGGTGTTCATCATTTTGTACGCTATTTTAAGATAATGAGTTTATGTAATCCACTGCATCACCAACAGTACTTATTTTCTCTGCTTCTTCATCAGCAATTTCCATTTCAAATTCATCTTCTAGCTCCATCACCAACTCAACTACGTCTAGTGAATCTGCATCAAGATCATCTGCGAAGGATGCTTCCATTGTAACTTGTGCCTCTTCGACATCAAGTTGATCAATAATGATGTTTTTTACACGTTCAAATACATCTGCCATCATACTTCACCTCCCTTCAAATAGTATAGAAGATTTTCAATAATACTTCTAGTTTCAACTAAATTTTTTTATGTTTTATTTTTCATCCCATCCATGCCAGTAAGTAATCGGCATGCAGGCAAGATTACATCACCATTCCTCCGTCGATATGAATGGTTTGACCCGTTATATAGTTGGCATCTTCTGATGCCAAGAAACGAACGACTCTGGCAACATCTTCAGGTTCCCCTAGTTTTGCTAAAGGAATCATCGCTAACATTGCTTCTCGCTGTTCCTCAGTCAATGCATCCGTCATATCTGTAGATATAAAACCTGGAGCAACGGCATTAATTAAAATATTGCGAGAGGCTAATTCCTGTGCAGTAGATTTCGTCATGCCAATAACTCCAGCTTTTGCGGCCACATAATTAGCTTGACCTGGATTTCCACTCACACCTACAATAGAAGCTATATTGATAATTCGACCTGATCGTTGCCGCATCATTTGTCTAGTAACAGCCTTCATACACAGAAATACGCCTTTTAAATTCGTGTCAATAACTTGATCAAATTCATCTACTTTCATTCTCATTAATAAGTTATCTTTCGTAATACCCGCATTGTTAACTAAAATATCGATACTACCAAACTGATCGATAACCTGTTTCACCATGTCTTTAACACTATTTTCATCCGCGACATTAGCCTGAACCTTGAACGACTTCACACCTCGTTTTTTGATCTCGTCTACAACTGCTTGTGCCCTGTCTTCATTTCCAGAATAGTTCACAACTACATTTGCGCCCTGAGTAGCCAATTCCAATGCAATTGCTCTGCCGATCCCACGTGATGAACCCGTAACTAACGCACTTTTTCCTGATAACATTAGGATTCCCCCCTATACCAAGTAATAAACTTTTCCATTGAACCTGGATCCTGTACCGAAAATGTCGGGATATTGCGATTAATCTTGCGAACTAAACCACTTAATACCCTACCATTTCCAACTTCCACAAATCCATCAATCCCATGTGCTATTATATTTTCAATCGATTCTTCAAACCTTACTGGAGAATACAATTGTTTAATTAGCAAATCAATTATTTCATCTTTTTTCGTGATAGGTGTAGCCGTTACATTTGCGTAAATAGGCAGCAACCCATCCGTTATTTGCAAGTTTTGTAACGCTTTTGAAAATTCGATATTAGCCGGTTTCATCAACTCTGAATGGAAAGGGCCACTAACATTTAAAGGGAGCACCCGTTTGGCTCCTGCTTCTTTCAAATAACTAGATGCTTGCTCCAAACCTGTTTTTGTACCAGATATAACGATTTGTCCGGGACAATTTAAATTCGCTATCTCGACTATCTCCGATGGGGCTACTTGTTTCAAGGATTCTTCAATTGTTGCTTCAGATAAACCTAAAACTGCCGCCATTGACCCTTTTCCTTTGGGGAATGCTTCTTCCATTAATTTCCCTCTAAGCGCAACGAGTGGGAGTGCTTCTTCCAGTGATATCGATCCGGCGGCTACAAGGGCACTATATTCTCCCAAACTATGACCGACCGCTGTCACTGGCTCAATTTCTTCCTTTTTTAATAAGGTATGTATGGCAATACTCGCTAATAATAAGGCTGGTTGGGCATTTTCTGTTTCCGTTAACTCGTCTTGTGGCCCTTCAAACATAAGTTGACGAATATCTTTCCCGACAACTTGGTTAGCCTGATCATATAATAATTGAATATCAGGGGAGGTATCATAGAATTCTTTCCCCATTCCGACTGTTTGGGAGCCCTGCCCTGGAAACATAAATGCAACTTTCTTCATTCATTTTCCTCCTTGTCTGTTTTAATAGTAGCGACGGTTTCCTCTATCGTCGCTGTTACATTATACTCGATCATATGACAAGCTTGTTTAACCGCGTTAAAAATAGCGCGTCGATTGGAAGATCCATGTGCCTTAATGACAGGTGCAGCTAAGCCAAATAAACCAGCACCACCATATTCGGAGTAATCCATTTTATTACTCAGTGCTTTTAAATCACCTTTTATCATTCCAGCTGCTATTTTTGTTTTCACCGATGACATGAGTGTCTCTTTCAATAAATCAAACACCATCATAGCTGTACCTTCGATGGTCTTCAAGGCAATATTCCCACTGAAACCATCGGTCACTACAACATCTGCAATCCCGTGCAAAAGATCCCGTGCTTCCACATTGCCAATGAAATTAATCGGTGCTTTTTCCAGTTCTATAAATGCCTTTCTTGTTAAATCATTGCCTTTTCCATCTTCAGTCCCGACATTAAGTAATCCAACAGTTGGATGTTTGATTGATCGGACTTTATCTGCATAGATCGAACCCATAATAGCATACTGGACAAGGTGATTGACTGTTGCATCAACATTTGCACCAACATCTAATAAAACAAAACCCTTCCCATCCAATGTAGGTAATGTTGGACTCAGAGCAGGTCGCTTAATTCCTGGTGTTCTCCCGACTACGAACAATCCAACACTCATTAATGCTCCCGTATTCCCTGCTGATATACAGGCATCAGCTCTACCTTCCTTCACTTCATTAGCCATAAGAACAAGTGATGAATTCTTTTTTCGACGAACAGCGCGAACTGGCTCATCTTCACTTGTGATCATCTCCGTTGAATGGATCACAGAGATATTTTTATCATTTGTCAAAAACGTCTTCAGTTTCTCTTCATTCCCGATTAACGTAATCTGTAAGTTATCTATTTGCTGAATGGCATCCATTGCTCCTAATACAATTTCTTTAGGTGCATGGTCGCCCCCCATAGCATCAATGGCTATTCTCATGAACAATTTCCCCTTTTTGTTCTGTTGAACGATACATATAGAACCTTCCCGTAAACACAACCTCATTTTCCACAAAACTATCAACATGAACGATTGTTAATCCTTTATCATCTTCTCCAACTACTTTTGCTTTTGCAATAACCCGTTCTGTTTGCTTAACTTGTCTTTTAAACGTTATTTCTGATTTAGCTGTAAGGGCTAATTCATCATTAATCACAGCAACCGCTAATGAATTTGCCTGCGCAAATAAATGATGTCCCCGTGTAATTTTATTTCTAGAAAAGACATGTTCAGGTTTAATAATTAAAATAGAGATTGCCCGCTGATCAAGTTCAAGATCAATGATTTCACCGATCACATCATCTATTGTCAATGACTTCACAGTCTCATTCCACTGATTTTTAGCGACCGTTTTAATTCTTTTTCTTAACTCCGGAATGGATAATGCCATTCGATCAAGACGAATCGTCTGAATACTAACAGAGAATTTTTTTGCTAATTCTTCGTCTGTAATAAACGGTGATTCATCAATAGTCGATCTTAATAACCGTTGGCGCTCTACTTTAGTTACCCTCATCTAAAACACCATCCATTACATGTATATGTACTATTATTTGTTAATACTATGACTAGGTACTAATTGTAATATATATTATCGCATTTAAATATGCAAGTTATCTTTTTAGTCGAGTTTATTTATTAGATTAGATTGCTTCTCAAGTGATTGTTTTAAAGGATAATAGATTTCATTTGTTTCAAGTAAATCATTCGCAATAATTTCCTGGGCATCTTTGCGAGCTGTTTCCAGTGCACGATAATCACGAACAATATCCGCTACTTTAAAATCAGGTAATCCACTTTGTTTTTTCCCAAAGAAATCACCCGCTCCTCGTAGCTTTAAATCTTGCTCTGCCAATTCAAATCCATCATTCGTTTCGGTCATGATTTTCATACGTTCACGCCCTGTTTCGCCTTTTGGATCCGCGATTAATATACAATAACTTTGTTTTTCTCCTCTACCAACCCGACCACGTAGCTGATGTAATTGTGAGAGGCCAAATCGTTGTGCATCATAAATGACCATCATGGTTGCATTTGTTACGTTAACCCCTACTTCTATGACAGTCGTGGAAACAAGTAATTGCAATTCGTTATTTACATACTGTTCCATAATCTCATCTTTTTCAGCTGCCGACAATCGCCCATGAATGAGACCAACCTTAATCTTCGGCGAATAAAATTCCGCTAGTTTATGATATAGATCGACAGCATTTTGAATATCGAGCTTATCTGATTCTTCAATTAGCGGACAAACAACATATCCTTGTTCTCCATTTAAAATCCGCTTTTCCATGAAGGTAAGCACACGTTCAAATGTACTTTCCGTTGTCCAATATGTTTCAACAACTTTTCTTCCTTGAGGCATTTCATTAATGACTGAAACATCCATATCTCCAAATGCTGTTATGGCTAATGTACGTGGAATCGGTGTTGCCGTCATAAATAACACGTCAGGATCGAGTCCTTTATCACGTAGTTTTCGTCGTTGTTCTACACCAAATCGATGTTGTTCATCAACAATAACGAGGCCTAAATCAGCAAAAAAGACATCATCTTGAATCAAGGCGTGTGTCCCAATTACAATATCTACTTCTTGGTTTTCAATTGCTACTAAAATCTCTTTTCTTTTCTTTCCTTTTACAGATCCGGTTAATAAAGCGATTTTTGCGTGTTCACCAAATTGATTTGTTAATGATTGATAATGTTGCTCCGCCAGAATTTCAGTTGGAACCATCAGTGTGCCTTGCTTTCCAGCTGTAATCGATGCATATAAACAAATCGCTGCTACCGCCGTTTTCCCTGATCCAACATCCCCTTGCAGTAAGCGGTTCATACGGTATGATGATTTCATATCGGACAGAATTTCATATAAAGATTGATCTTGAGCATTTGTTAAAGAAAACGAAAAGCCATTGATAAATGACGCTACTTTTGTTGGATCATAATATTGCTTGTTTCCTCTTGTCGATTCACGTTTATACTTTCGTAGTAATTGCATTTTTAATTGGAATAACAATAGTTCTTCATATATAAACCTTCTCCGAGCATGCTTTAAATCGATTCTGTTTTTTGGATCATGCATCGTCCATAATGCTTCTTTTCGAATGGGGAGTTTATAAGATGTTAGAAAGTGAGTCGGTAAAAACTCCTCGACCTCATCCCCGTATTCCTTCAGGCCTCGTTTAATCATGTTTTTCAATCGGGTGTTTTTTATGTCACCCTTCACTGAATAAATCGGTTTCATCTCTGCCTGATCGTCCGGCTTTCCAACCTGATAATGACTTCCCGTTATTTGTAATCGATGTGCATCCCATTTCCCTGTAATGGTTAATACATCACCGATATTAATTTGTTTCTTTGCAAATGCCCGATTAAACATAACGACTTTTACTGCGATCCGCTCAATCTCAATCGTCAATGTTAATCGTGATTTCCTTCTTCCATAAAAGTTTAATGATGGCTCGTTAATAACAGTTCCCATGATCGTTACGTGATCATCATGAACACAGTCTCGAAGGGGAATCACTTCGAATACATCGTAACGGAATGGGAAATAATTTAATAAATCTTCGATCGTATAAATCCCCATGACCGATAAATCTCCTGCAATCTTATCACCTATGCCATTCATTTTTTTAACCGTCTCGCCTAACACAGTGATCTTCTCTCCTTATCCATCGTTTTTAACTTGTTCAACTAAGAACTTTAGCAATAGCGCAATCCGATCTTCATCCTCAGCGTGGACTAAATAAATAGTTTGTTTCAGATTAAAAAAAGCAATGGCCGGGACCATTGCTTTTGTTGTGCTTATTCCACAGACAAAATATATGAGTATATCGGCTGATTTCCATTATATACTTCTAACTCGATATCTTTGTATGTATGTTCGACAAATTCAACAAGTTCATCTACTTCTGACTGATCTACTTCCTCTCCATGAAGGATCGTTAAGATTTCGTCATCATCTGTAAGTAACTCTTCTAATAACAACTGTACAGCTTCGATTCTGTCCGCATGAGATGCTTTAATATCGCCATCTGCAATTCCCATGAAGTTTCCTTTTTTAATCGTAATTCCATTTATTTTTGTATCTCTCACAGCATATGTAACTTGTCCTGTTTTCACTTCTTCCTTATTCGCCGTCATGGCCTGCTTATTTTCCTCGATTGAAACTTCTGGATGAAAGACGAGCATTGCACTGATACCTTGTGGGATTGTTTCTGTTAACACGACTTCTACATTTTCCTCCGCAAGATCAGCTGCCTGTTCTGCTGCCATGACAATATTTTTATTATTAGGTAAAATGAGTACGTTCCGAGCATTTGCTTGCTCAATCGCATTCGTAATATCTTGTGTACTTGGATTCATCGTTTGCCCACCTTCAATGACAACCGTAGCACCAAGACTTTCGAATAATGACTTAATTCCTGAACCCATGGCAACTGTTACGATGGCATAGTCGGTTTTTTCGCCATTTGTAGTTTGTTTCGCTTGTTCTCCTACAATTGATGTATGTTGCTCACGCATATTTTCAATATCCATATTAATTAAACTTCCATACTGTTGTCCAAGAGTCATCGCCTCACCTGGATATTCTGTATGAACATGAACTTTAACGACTTCTTCATCGGAAACAACAAGAAGTGAATCTCCTCGAACACTTAACTCATTTCTAAATTCATTTTCATCAAATGGGGTTTTCTTCGTTTTTTCATCTTCAAACCTTACCATAAACTCCGTACAATAACCGTATTCGATATCAGCTGTATTCATAAAATCTTGGGCAATTTTATGATGCTCCGCATTCACCATATCACTAATATCTATCAGATCTACATCTTGTTCAGGAAGCTCTTCTCCTTTTAACGAGGCTACAAATCCCTCATAAATGGTTACGAGTCCTTGCCCACCAGAATCAACTACACCGACTTCTTTTAGGATAGGTAGCAAATCTGGAGTACGTTTCAACGATTCCTTCGCTTCCAATAAAACCTTTTCCATGAAAACAATGATGTCCTTTTCATTTTCAGCGACTTTTACAGCTTCAGAAGCCGCATCTTTCGCAACAGTTAAAATTGTTCCTTCTACTGGTTTCATAACTGCTTTATAGGCCGTTTTTACACCCATATCAAATGCATTTGCCAGCTGATTGGTTGTCACTGTTTCATGATCGATCAGACCATTTGAAAAGCCACGGAAGAGCTGTGATAGAATGACACCCGAATTGCCCCTTGCCCCCATTAATAATCCTTTAGCAAAAGCCTCAGTCACCTTATTCATTCGATTACTATTTATATTTTCAACTTCCTTAACCCCAGATGTCATTGATAAGTTCATATTTGTTCCAGTATCTCCATCTGGTACGGGGAATACGTTTAATGCATCAATTTTCTCTGAATTATTCGATAAATGATGTGCTCCGGAGAGTACCATTTTCGTAAATGCTTGTCCATCTAACGTTTGTAGCGTCACTATATTTCCTCCTCTATCAGTACAGACCTTACTTACCTACCCGGACACCTTGAATGTAAATATTCACGGTGTCAATGGCTAATCCCAATGACTGATTTAATGTATACTTCACTTGTGATTGAACATTATTGGCAACTTCCGAAATTTTTGTCCCATAACTAACGATAATATACATATCAATATGAAGGGCATTATCTTCTTGTCTAACGATGATCCCTCGTGAGTAGTTTTCTTTTCGGATAATTTCAGCAAATCCATCTTTAATTTGGCTCTTAGAAGACATCCCAACGATTCCATAACACTCAACTGCCGCACCACCGGCTATTGTAGCAATTACATCATTTGTAATGGTGACTTGACCATCTTTTGTATTCAATTCGATTGACATGATGATCCTCCTTTATTTTTCACTTCATGATATTTCTCCATAGAAAGGTAATGAATAGTTGTCATCTTGTTCCCGTTCATTCCTGACGAACAAATCCATTTACAGAAAGTTTTCGATCCGTGTTTATTCTATATACATATTTTACTACATACCAAGCATTATTAACAGTCAGTATTCTTTTAAGGTAATATTTATCCCTTATTACAATGAATGATTACTTATATTATGTCAAGATTTATCAAGATAACAAACATGTTTTTCCCACGAAACATCCTTTCTTTTCATCATTCGCACGCCAGACCAATAAAAAATATTGCTTTATAACTTTATTTGTGATAAATTATACAAGTGTAATATGTTGTACTTGTTTAGAGTAGGAGGGATTTATATGTCTAGAAGATGTGTAATAACTGGTAAAAAAACGGGATCGGGAAACAATCGTTCTCATGCCCTAAATTCCAACAGACGTAAATGGAAAGCGAATGTACAAAAAGCTCGTATCATGGTTGATGGAAAGCCTAAACGTGTCTATGTTTCCGCACGAGCACTAAAATCAGGGAAAGTTCAACGCGTTTAATATACCTTGAAAAGAATAAAGTCTTTAAAATGACTTGCGAAAAAGCACCCTCTCATACAGGGTGCTTTTATCATACCATTACACATTTACAGGGATTCTATTTAGAAGGTATTTTTAGACCATCTTGTCGCACCCTTCTTATCTCGCCATTTTCACCACCATAAATATGAGTATGATTACTTATCTTTTTTGAAGACACCAATCATGATTCGGACAAATCCACCAATAAATCTCGGGAGTTTAATCGTATAAAACTTCATTCGTTCCCCCTCCTCTAGTAAAAAAACAAAACTTACATCATTTTTGGAATCGGATAAGAAATGTTATCACGACTCTTGATAGTTAATAATATGCCATCCACATACGAATAATTACCACTATTTGAAAGAAGCTTGTTTGATATACAAAGAGTTGATCCCCAAGAGATGTCTTGATTATGTAAAGGATAATAAAATCCAGCTAATGTTAGCTGTTTTACAGTCTGGGTAAAGGGAACAAATGAAATATTTGGATAGGTGTCATCCTGTTCAATCTTATGATGACCTGGCATCGTTAACTCCAACTGATTATATTGATCGATGATGATTCCCCGTATCTTTCTTCCTACGATGGAATGTAGTAATTGGATATTTATTAATTCATGGTCAAGTCGCCCACCAGTTACACCAAATAAATAGATGCAACTAGGATCTAATTCAAATGCTTTTAATATGGTGATCTCAATATCTGTTTGATCCTTTTCTATTGGATATTGTTGATAAAACGTCGCAGCATTCTTTATTTTTTGCTTTTCTTGCTTGTTGATTGAATCGAAGTCTCCAAGCGCATAATCAACGCTAATTCCCTTCTTTAATAAGATCAAAGCACCTCGATCTGCTCCAATCCAAATATCTACTTTCTGCTTGTATAGAGATAAATCTGGAAGCATATCCTCTGGTCCATTCCCCACAATCCCAATCGTAACCATACGTTATTCTACACCTTGGGTTGCTTTAATGATTGCCTGAATTGCTTGATGTCGATCCAGTTGATTAAAGATAGCACTTCCAGCGACAAGTACATCTGCTCCAGCATCCGTACAGAGCTTTGCTGTTTCTAGATTAACGCCCCCGTCAACTTGGATTTCGAATGAATAATTATTCTCAGTCCGCCATGTTGCCAACTTTTCTATTTTCGGTACTGTTTCATAAATAAATGATTGACCGCCAAATCCGGGATTAACAGACATCAACAATACTAAGTCAACTTCGGAAAGGATGTCTTGAATCATCACGAGGGGTGTTGCCGGATTAATGACAACTCCTGCTTTTACACCTTGTTTTTTAATGAGTTGAATCGTTCTGTGTAAATGTGTGCAGGCTTCTTGATGCACAGATATGATCGATGCCCCTGCATCAGCAAATGCTGGAATATACTGATCTGGATTTTCAATCATCAAGTGGACATCAAGTGGTAATGTAGTAATTGGCTTAATGGCTTCCACAATGAGAGGACCAATTGTAATATTGGGAACGAAGTGACCGTCCATAACATCTACATGAACATAGTCCGCCCCACCCTGTTCAATTTCTTTTATTTCTTCACCTAATTTTGAAAAATCGGCTGATAATATAGATGGTGCTATTTTTAGCATCGTTAATACCTCGGCTTTCTCATTTGTATTTCCTCTAAAAATCTGATGTAATTTTCATATCGATACGTCGTAATTCCGCCATTATCCACCGCTTTTTTAACGGCACAATTCGGCTCTTTATGATGAAGACATCCGCGGAATCTGCAACTTTCTTGCTGCGCCTTCATTTCGGGAAAATAACTTGCTAGTGCCTCAACCTCCATCTGATCAACATCAATAGAACTAAATCCTGGTGTGTCAGCTACGAGTCCATCTGCTACTTTAACAAGTTCAACATATCTTGTCGTATGTTTTCCCCGTCCTAACCGTAGGGATATTTCATCTGTTTCGATCAATAGCAACGGATTAAGGGCATTAATAACGGATGATTTTCCTACTCCAGATTGCCCCATAATGACTGATACTTTATCTTCAAAATAATGTTCAACATGCATGATATCGCTTCCTTCATCTGAAACGATTAATTCCACAGGATAGCCGACTTTCTCGTAATCTTGTTGATAGTCTTCGATTACTTCCCTCTCTTCTAGAGTCGGAATATCCATTTTTGTAATAAAAATAATGGGCTTAATTCCTTTTGCTTCGTTTAATACGAGAAAACGATCTAATAATAATGGATTAAAGTCAGGCATTTTAGCTGAAGCAACCACAACCGCCTGATTTACGTTCGCAACAGGAGGACGAACGAGTTCATTTTCACGTGGTTTTATTTCAGTTATATAACCTTCTTTATGATTTGTTTTATCAAATATCACAAAATCGCCAACGAGTGGATTGATCTTTCTTTTACGAAAGACACCACGTCCCTTACATGCATATACCTCATTTTCAGATTGAACATAATAAAATCCACTTAACGCTTTTATAATTCTACCTTCATGCATTTATTCACCCTCTTCATAGGTAATCATCTCCGTAATATATACTTCATCATCACGGGTTACTTTATATTCAGCCTCTTGATCAGGCGCAATTGTCAATGTTATGGTGAAATCTTTATCATTTTTCGTTCTTTCTTGTTGAAAGACTTCGGATAAGTCATGATTCATATCATCGATGTAAATCCGAACCATTTGTTCTACATCTCCATCTAGCTCATAAGGAACAGATAAAGTAACTTGATGTGAAACGGGAGGCTTTTCCTCCGCTCCAAGCGAAATATAGACATCGACTGTTGAACCAATTTTCAATTCGGTGTCCTCGCCAGGCGAGTGATGAATAACTTTGCCTTCTGACACATCATCAGAGATTTCTTCCAACTTATTCATCACCAATCCTAATTTTTCCAACTCTGTTTTCACTTCTTTTTCCGACATTCCCTCTAAATCTGGTACTTCCACATGATTTGGACCTGAACTTACTTTAAATATGACGGTTGTATCGCTCCGGACAATTTCACTATTTGCTTCCGGTTCTACGTGTGACAATATTTCACCTACAGGTTGATCTGAATGTTCTTCTTCTGCCTTGACTTCTTTAAATCCAGTCTCTTCAAGTAGCCGTTTAACTTGAGTAAAGTCTCTTCCGACATAATCGGGAAAGTTTGTTGTTTCTTTTCCTTCACTTATAAAAATAGTAACAATTGATTCTTCTTTAGCCGTTCTTCCCGCTTTCGGATCCGTTTTAACGACGAGATCTTCTTCCACTTCTTCGGAGAAGGTTAACTCTTGTTCAACTTCAAGTTCAAGCTCTTCCATCTGAGCAACAGCTTCATCATACTCCATATTCGTAACATCCGGTATCGTTACTTCCTTGGATTTTAATAATTGAGGCATGACAAATAATGCGGCCACCCCAGCAATTAATAGGATAATGAGCGAGATCAATATAATCCGTCGCTTTTTCCCTTTTTTCTTCTTCTTTTTCTTCTTTGGGTTTTTTTCATCTGTCATATTCTTAGTTGGCGAATTTGTTTGATGTACAATCGTTTCATCATTCGCATGAGACTGAAGCTGTTCATCCATTATAATTGGAATTGCTTTTGTTTCGTCTCCAGCGACAATTGGCGGTTGATAGAGCGCTTCATTTATTTTATCAGGATGTAATGCCGTTTCTAATGCCTCTTCCATCTCACCGACTGTTTGATAACGATGAAGCGTGTCCTTCGTTGTTGATCGCAGGACAATGTTTTCAACACTCTGTGGAATGGTTTGATCAAAACGTTTCACAGATGGCGTATCCTTTTGCAAATGTTTTAACGCAATCGCAACCGGGGTTTGTCCGAAAAAAGGCAATTTACCTGTTAATAATTCATAAAATACAATTCCAAGTGAGTAAATATCAGACTTCTTTGTTGCCGATCCTCCCCGAGCTTGTTCTGGTGATAAATAATGGACAGAACCTAAAATCGCATTTGTTTGTGTGAGCGCTGTCGCACTCAATGCAATCGCAATTCCAAAGTCGGTAACTTTCACATGTCCATATGAATCCATTAATATATTTTGCGGTTTAATATCACGATGTACGAAATTGTTCTCATGGGCATGAGCAATTGCTGATGTCACCTGTTTCATAATACTTAAAGATTCCTCGACCCCAATGGGTCCGTATTGTTGTATGTATTCTTTTAACGTTAACCCTTCCACATATTCCATCACCATATAGAGAATATGTTCTTCTTCCCCTACATCAAATATATTAACAATATTGGGATGTGAGAGACTCGTTGCTGCCTGTGCTTCTCGATCAAATCGCGTGATGAACTCCTCGTCATTCGCATACTCTAAACGTAATACTTTAATGGCTACATCACGATCTAGGATCGTATCGATTGCCAAATAAACATTGGCCATCCCACCCCCGCCAATTTTCCTTTGAATCTTATATCGCTCGCTGAGCAGATGGCCTTCTAACACGGTTGACCACCCGCCTCTTCTGACGGCTGATGCGATATGATCGCCAGTGAAATATTATCTTCCCCGCCTCTTTCATTAGCTAAATCAATTAATTCTTGACCAATATCAGTTTTATTTTCCCATGCTTGAACATAGTCGCCTAATTCTTTATTTGTCATTTTATCGGATAATCCATCAGAGCATAATACAACTTGGTTGCCCCGTTCCCAACTGAGGCAACGGATGTCTGCCGACACATTTTCTTCTGTTCCCATTGCTTTAAGGACGATGTTTTTTCTTGGATGATGTTCAGCATCCTCATGAGATATTTCGCCAGATCGCACGAGTTCATTCACTAAAGAATGATCTTCTGTAATCTGCTTAAATCCATCTTCATTCCGAAGATAACACCGACTATCACCAATATGTCCAATAATAATAAATTCATCTGTCCCAATGGCACTTACTACAGTCGTTCCCATTCCCTTATACACTTCTTTTTCAAGCGCGTGGTTAAAGATTGATAAATTCATTTTTTTAAACGTCTCAGACATCCATTCTTCTGCCTGTTCTGGTTCCGTAAATTCATCTGTTTTCTCCCATGCGGTTTGCATGATGGAAACAGCCATTTGACTTGCAACATCACCTGCTTGATGGCCACCCATACCATCAGCGATAATCGCTAAAACTTGGCCGGTAGAATTATAATAAATTCCGCCAGCATCTTCGTTATGTTTTCTAACTTGACCTTGATCAGTTAAAAAATTAGCCTTCATCCTATCACCTCATTATAAGAGAACACTGCTCATTTAAGGAAATCCAATTATCTTACTTATAAGTAGAGTATTACACAACATCTTTGAGAATTAAACATAATGACTCATTTAAATGAAAGATTTATGATTTACCTAAGATTGTTTGATGAGCCGGGTCATGAAAAAGCCATCCGTCCCATAAGTTTGTGGGAAAATTTGCAATCCATATTCATTCATATTTCCATCTTGCTTAATGATCGGTGGGAGGGCTTCGGAAAAATTCTGATCCACACTAAAATTTTGATTGGATTGTAAAAACTTTTTAACAACCTCTTCATTTTCTTCTACGTCAACAGTACATGTACTGTAGATCAACAATCCACCTTTTTTCAGCAAAGGGGCTACCTTTGTTATGATATCTAATTGAATCGTCGCTAACCGTTGGATATCTTTGACTTCTTTATTATATTTAACGTCTGGCTTATTTCGAATCACGCCTAATCCTGAACATGGAGCATCGATGAGAATGCGGTCAAAAGTTTCGTCCTCATGAAGTTCCTGTAATTTACGAGCATCCCCATTTTTTGCATCGATAATCGATAACTTTAATGTAGTGGCCTTATCTTTCACGAGGTTGATCTTCTTTTTATGAAGATCATAAGCATTCACTTTTCCTTCATCATTCATTTTCTCAGCAATATGTGTCACTTTACCACCAGGTGCACTACAGGCATCAAGCACATGCATTCCGCTCTCTACATCGAGCATTTCCGTTGCGAGCATTGAACTCTGGTCTTGAACCGTCAGATACCCATCTAGAAACAAGTCTGTTTGCAAGACATTTCCTTGTTCGATAATAATCCCCTGGCTAGAAAAATCTGAAGCCTTCGTTTGTAATCCTTGTTCATCTAACTTTTCCATTGCCTCTTCCCGTGAGATTCGTAAAGGCTGCACACGTACAGTTAGCTGTTTTCTGGATAGATTTGCTTCACACATTTCTTTCGTTACTTGAAATCCGTAGTGGGAAATCCATCTTTCTACAAGCCATTTTGGATGACTTGTTTCGATTGAAAGGCGCTCTACTTCATCCGTAATTTCACTTGTTTTTCGTAGCCCTTTTCTTTGTATATTTCGTAGGACTCCGTTGACAAATGAAGCAATCCCTTGATGCCCTCTTTGTTTAGCAATCTCAACTGCCTCATTGATAATGGCATGGGCCGGAACTTTATCTAAATAGACCATTTGATAAACAGACATTCTTAACACCATTTTAACCCATGAGTCAAGCTTCCCCTTAGACTCAATAAAAGGTTCTATAAAATAATCCAATGTAATCTTTCTTTCCATCGTCCCATAGACTACTTCCGTTAATAGTCCGACATCTTTCGCGTCAATGTTCCGTTGATTAATCTCATGGTTAATTAATAAGTGACTATATCCACTATCTTCATCAATCCGTAGTAATAAATCTAACATTGTATTTCGTAACAAGTATTTTGTCATATTATTCTCCCACTATCGTTCCTAATTTAATTCGTTCCGTGGATCCCCGCAAATATTCAGCAACGGTAAGTTTCGTTTTTCCAGACGGCTGAACTTCAGTAATTCTTACACCTTTTCCATTGCCACAGACAACAACAAATGATTCGTAATCAGCTATACGAACAATTTCACCTGGTCTGCCATCATATGCTGTATTATCTTTCTCAGCCCACCATATTTTCATTCGTTTTCCATCATAAAGCGTAAAGGCAACGGGCCATGGTCTCATTCCCCGAATATGATTGTAGACATCTGTATGATTCATTGACCAATTGATTTCCTCTTGTTCACGACTAATATTAGCAGCAAATGTCGCTTTTGATTCATCTTGTTTTTCCGGTGTTAATTTTCCTTGAAATAACGATGGTAATGTTTCTAATAATAGCTCTGATCCTGCAACTGAAAGCTTATCATGCAGTGAGCCAACATGGTCGGCTGGATCAATTGCTACTTTCTGCTGGGATAGGATGTCACCGGCATCTAGTTTTTCCACCATATACATGATCGTAATCCCTGTTTCCTTTTTCCCTTGCATAATTGCGTAATGAATAGGAGCTCCACCACGTAGTTCAGGCAATAATGAAGCATGCACATTAATACTGCCGTACTTCGGTGATTCAAGCAATTCATTCGGTAATAATTGTCCGTATGCCGCTGTAATGATGAGGTCCGGTTCGTACTTGATTATTTCCTCATAGTCTTGCCCAAGCTTTTCCGGTTGAAAAACGGGAATACCATGCTTTACCGCTTCTTCTTTAACCGGCGGTGGGGTTAATGTTCGACGTCGACCCTTTGGACGGTCAGGCTGTGTCACAACTAAAACAACCTCATAATCTGCTTCGAGCAATTGTTGTAAAATAGGTACAGAAAAATCAGGTGTCCCCATAAAGACGATTTTTTTCACTATGAATCACTACTTTCTACATTAATTGATATGGTTGCATATCGACTATAATTTGTAAATCCTTCTTCTGAATTTCATCAAAAAATTGATCGAGGATTTGGTTGATCAATTTCCGTAAGTCAGGCTCATGCCGATATTTTATCATGCATTGGTATCGATATCTATCTTTTATTTTTGAAATCGGTGAAGGGGTTGGCCCCAAAATAACCGTATCCTTTTGAACGTTTTGTAAGAGCAACTGAACAATGCGTTGTGTTGTCTCTATTGCTTTATTTTTATTCTTATGAGTTATCGTCATTAACGTTAAAAATACATAAGGCGGATATCTAAAGGTTCTCCTCGTACTCATTTCCTGTTCATAAAACTTGTAGAAATCATATGTACTTGCAAGCTCAATACTATAATGCTCAGGTGTATAGGTTTGTACAACAACTTCCCCCGGCAAGTCATGGCGCCCTGCTCGTCCACTTACTTGTGTCAATAACTGAAAGGTTTTTTCGGATGAACGAAAATCAGGTAAATGCAACATGGAATCTGCTGATAATACACCGACAAGGGTCACATTCGGGAAATCAAGGCCTTTAGCGATCATTTGCGTCCCCAATAATATATTCGCTTCCTGATTCGAAAATTGATTGAGTAATTTTTCATGGGCACCTTTTCTTCTTGTCGTATCAACATCCATTCTAATGATGGTTGCTCCTGGAATTTCTGCTGTCAGGCTTTCCTCAACGCGCTGGGTACCCGTCCCAAAATATCGTATTAACTCACTTTCACATGCTGGACAAGTCTGAGGCATCGGCTCTTCCTTTGAACAATAATGACATTTCAATTGATTGCTTTTTTTATGAAAAGTTAAAGCAATATCACAATGTGGGCATTCTTTTACATGGCCACAGTCTCTACACATGACAAATGTTGAATAGCCACGTCGATTCAATAAGAGAACCGTTTGTTCGCCTTTTTCAATTCGTTCCTGAATCTTTTGTTTTAAGCTACGCGAGAACATCGTTCGGTTTCCTGCATGAAGTTCTGCTCGCATATCAATGACTTCCACCTCAGGCATAGATTTATCGTTTGTTCGTTTGCTTAAAGTAGCTAAATGATAAACATCCTTTTTGGCGCGGGCAAATGATTCCAATGTCGGTGTTGCACTTCCAAGCACGACAGGACACTGATGCGTCTTCCCGCGTTGAATGGCAACATCACGTGCATGATAACGGGGTTGATCCTCTTGTTTATAGGTTGTTTCATGTTCTTCATCGATGATAATAATACCAAGATTCTCAAATGGTGCGAATACAGCAGATCGAGCGCCTACAACGACTTTAACTTCCTTTTGGTGAATACGGCGCCACTCATCATACCTCTCTCCATTGGATAAAGCACTGTGTAAGACAGCTACCTTTGCTCCAAATCTACCTTTAAAACGTGTCACCATTTGTGGAGTAAGTGATATTTCTGGTACTAAAACAATCGCTTCTTCGCCTTTTTGAATCACATCTTCGATTGCTTGTAAATAAATTTCCGTTTTACCACTCCCTGTTACACCATGTAATAGAAATACAGCATGTTCATGATTTGCGATTGTCTCTTTAATCGGTTGAATCGCATTTTTTTGTTCTTCAAGTAAAGGGAGTGGAGAGGTTCGCTCAAACGAATCATCATCATAAGGATTTCGATACTCTTCTACTTTTTGTTCTTGTAGTAATCCTTTATCAATGAGTGTTTTCACATGACCCCGATTGATCTGTAGCTCAGCAAATAATTTACCTTGTTCAATCGCTACAGGCGAATCAACGAAATAACCGAGTATTTGCACTTGTCTCTTCGCATTTTTTGGTAAATTAATCCGGGCTTCTTCAAGTAAATGTGTTTCGAGCGCAGGCTCAATCATTGTTCGATACTTCTTTGTCACTTGTGACTTCACAAGATAATGAACGACGATATCCCCGTTTTCGATTGATTTTCGCAATTGATAATAACTGATTGTGGAGTTCGTTATTTTTTCATACGGAATCGAATCATTTTCTGCGAATAAAAACTCCAGTTCAGCGGGTAATGTTTCCTCGGTTAGCCTGACAATTTCTTTGCCGTATTTAGCTTTTAATACTTGAGGTAGCATCGCCTGAAAAGCAGTGATATATAAGCATAGTGTTTGGTTAGAAAGCCATTTCCCTAGCTCTAAAAGCTCCTTTGTCAAAACAGGTGTCAGATCAAGGACATCAATAATTCCTTTTAATTTATCAAATTCGGACTCTGATGTTCTTTCTACTACAAATCCCGTTATTTTTCTTGGGCCAAACGGAATCAGCACACGCATGCCGACTTCAATGATCTCTTCAAATTGCTTCGGAATGAGATAATCAAATGTCTGGTTCGTGGATAGAGCAGGAACATCTACAATAACTTTAGCAATATTCACTACTTGTCATCCTTTATGTCCTCGGCTATAAATCCGAGTAACTTTTCCGCTACTGTCCGTTTTGGTGCGAGTAGAATATCTTTTTCGTCACCTTTATTATTTATATATGTAACAATATTCGTATCTCCACCGAAACCTGCCCCTTCCGTTGCAACGTTATTCACAACAATTGCATCTAAGTGCTTTCGTTGTAATTTAGCCCGGCCATTTTCTAAGTGGTTTGAAGTTTCAGCTGCAAAACCAACGACATATTGATTCGTCTTCGTTTCCCCCAGCGATTGTAAAATATCTTTCGTACGTTCCATCTCCACGTGTAAATCACCAGTTGTTTTTTTCATTTTCTCATCATAAACATCTTTTGGGCGATAGTCTGCCACAGCAGCTGCTTTAATAACGACATCTGTGTTCGTAAACGCTTCATGCATGCTCACATACATGTCCTCAGCTGTTGTTACATCAATTTGGTGAATGAGAGGATGGTTGCTTTTCATGGCAACAGGTCCCGCTACAAGCGTCACCTCTGCCCCCATATTCGCTGCTGCTTCCGCTAACGCAAATCCCATTTTACCAGAGGATCGATTTGTAAAAAAGCGCACCGGATCAATTTGTTCACGTGTTGGCCCTGCTGAGATGAGAAACCTTTTCCCGGAAAATAGGGTTGACTTACTTTGATGACGATCGATTGTATCGATGATCGTTTGTGGCTCCTCCAACCGTCCTTTGCCAACATATCCACATGCTAAGTAACCAGATCCTGGTTCAATAAAATGATAACCCCAATCCTCTAACCGTTTCATATTTTTTATAACGGCTGGATGTGCGTACATATGCACATTCATCGCAGGTGCAATATAAATTGTTGCCTGGGTAGCGAGGAGTGTTGTTGAGATCATGTCATCAGCAATACCATTCGCCATCTTCGCGATTATATTAGCTGTTGCCGGAGCAATAATGGCGATGTCTGCCCAATCAGCAAGGTCAATATGTGCAATTTTTTCCGGATCCTTCTCATCAAATGTATCTGTATAGACTGGATTTCTTGAGATCGCTTGAAAGGTTAATGGCGATACAAATTGTGTGGCACTTTCTGTCATCATCACACGCACTTCTGCCCCTTGCTGTGTCAATTTACTTGTTAAATCACACGCTTTATAGGCAGCAATTCCACCAGTGACACCTAAAATAATCTTTTTATTGCGTAACATTTATAAAACCTCCTTCTGTTTGTTACCCTTTTGGTTCCCTATCTAAATCATACCCTATCTAAAACGATTCATTAAGCTTTTCGGGTTATCTTTGTCCAAAAATATATTCACAAATAAATATTACCCTCGCCAATTATAAATGCGAGGGTAATCATGATTGTGATCGAAAACAAATGGACGATCACCGTTTATGTCCAGATGTCTAGCGCTATATTTTTCTCATATTAAACAACCAATCATTGAATAACGAGGCGCGATTAATAGAGCGATGATATGCCTTTGTCAAAGATTCAATCATTAATCTTTGCTTATGCACATCTTCCCCCAATAAAACCATGCCACTATATGGATCGATCCGTTTCAATACGAATCACTTAGTAGAATGAATTTCATAATTGTCAAAATCAGCAACATCGATACAGTATGTAGTTAAGAACGGTTCGTCGCAACTATATGTTGTATCGATGTTGCACTAAACGGGTATTATGAAATTCATTAAGTAAACTACTTTGTTTCATTTGTTTTTAGTTTTAATTTACCTGCTTGCACTTCTTCAAGTGCCATTCCAACATATTTCCTTGATGTTGGCTCTTCAATTAGTAGATCATTCGTTTCCAGTAAGTCTCTTGCTCGACGAGCTGATAATGTAACCAATGTATATTTGTTTTTTATTCTCTCTTGTAGTGAATCAATTGATGGTTCTAACATTATGATCAGTCTCCAGTATCTTTTTATATTGTTGAGCGACACGCTCTTGCTTACAATGTTCACTTTGAATGATTGCTTCGATCTTAGTGACCGCCGTATCAACATCATCATTCACCACGACATAATCATAAGCATGCATCATCTCAATTTCTTTTTTGGCTTCCTTCAGACGGTTTTCCACTAATTCTTTAGACTCTGTTCCCCTATTTACAATTCGTTGTTGCAACTCATCTAAACTAGGCGGAAATAAGAATAGAAATACACCCTCTGGGAAATTCTTCTGTACTTGCAATGCACCTTGAACCTCAATCTCTAGAAAGACATCGTGTCCAGCCGCTAACGTCTCTTCAACATATTCTTTAGGGGTTCCATAATAATTATTAACATATTCCGCATGTTCTAAAAGCTTTTTCTCTTTAATGAGCTTTTCAAACTCCGGTTTTGTTTTATAAAAATAGTCAACCCCATCTACTTCGCCCGCACGTTTCTCTCTGGTTGTCATCGATATTGAGTATTTAAGGTTTTTCGCTCGTTCAAATAACCTTCCTCTAACCGTTCCTTTTCCTACTCCGGAAGGACCTGAGAGAATAAATAAGATTCCTTTCTCATCATTCAACATGATTTCCTCCTACTATTCATCAGATATTTCATCGTGACTTAACACTCTTTGTCCAACGGTTTCCGGTTGGACAGCCGACAATACAACATGGTCACTATCCGTTATAATAACGGCTCTTGTTCTTCTCCCATATGTTGCATCTACTAGTTTATTATTATCACGAGCGACCGTCACAATTCGTTTTATTGGCGCTGATTCTGGTGACACAATAGAAATTACTCTACTCGCAGAAACAACATTACCAAAACCGATATTAATTAATTGCAAACCCAAGCTGGTTCCCCCTTAAACTTCCCCTAATTTCACTTTCTATTAATTCCTCTTTATATAATACGTCTATTATAAAGAAAATGATAGACTAAATACAACTTTTTTCTGCCTATTGTGGATAAACTCTTCTTTTATGATCATATTTTATCCTAGGAGGCCTTCCATGGTCCGCTCATTATAATCACTATTTGCAGTCATTATTTACTCCTATATGTTAAGCCTTCTTCTCCATACTAACATATATTTCAATTCAAACCACTTCATAGTCTGATTAAAACGGATCATTCATAAGGAAGCTGGCATTATGCCGGTAAGGAGCAGTTGGGCTTAACAGATGATTGAAAGGCTGTCCTCTAATATTTTTTCGTCAAACCAAACAACATCGTTGGTAAAGAGCTTAATCCGATAATGAGTAACCAATCACGTAAACCTAAAGCCGTTGTGTGAAAGATCGGCTGTAATGGTTCCCAATAAACAACGACAAGTAATAATAGAAGAGATGAGATAATTGCTAAAAGTAAATATATATTTTCAAATGGATTTCGAGCGAATACACTCTCTTCGCTTCTGCAATCAAAGACATGGATCAGTTGAGCAATAACTAATGTTGTGAAAGCGACAGTTTGCCCATGGATTAAATAAGCTGGGTTATTTTGGTATGTGAGAATAAATGCGATCAAGGTGACAATCCCAATTAAAAACCCTCTACTAATAATTTTAAATCCTAAACCTCTAGAAAAAATACCTTCTCGTGGATCTCGAGGAGAGTGTTTCATACTATCTGCTTCTGGCTTATCTAAACCAAGTGCCATGGCTGGTAATCCATCCGTAACTAAATTGACCCAAAGTATTTGTACAGGGACAAGGGGTAATGGGAGTGCGAGCAGCATCGCAAATAACATCACAAGGATTTCTCCAACATTAGACGCTAATAAATAGCGGATGAATTTACGAATGTTTTCGTAAATATTACGTCCTTCGTTAATTGCATCTTTTATCGTTGCAAAATTATCATCCATTAAAATCAAAGAGGAAGCTTCCTTCGTAACATCTGTCCCGCTTTTTCCCATACTGATCCCGATATCACTCGCTTTAATTGCCGGTGCATCATTAACCCCATCACCAGTCATCGCAACAATATGACCTTGTGCTTGATAGGCTTCAACAATCTTCAATTTATGCTCGGGCGTCACTCTAGCAAAAACATAAACATCATCAATCACTTCTCGTAAATCAGCAGTTGACATATCATTTAATTCAAAACCTTCTAATATAAGCCCATTTTCAGGAAGTAGATCAATTTGATTGGCAATCGCTCGCGCCGTTTTTACATGATCACCCGTAATCATGACCGTTTTTATTCCCGCTTCTCTACATTCCATAATGGCTGACTTTACTTCTTTTCTTGGTGGATCCATCAATCCATATAACCCTATAAACGTAAGGTCTTTCTCTAAAAACGTGGAATCCACTGAATGTTCCTTTGTCAGCGGTTTGATGCAGATCGCAATGGTTCGTAATGCTTTCTCAGCCATCTGATTCACCGCATTTTCGATCGGTCGTTTATCAACTAAGCTTTTACGCCCTTCTTGATCAACATAGAAGGTAGATCGTGGTAGTAGAATTTCTGGAGCTCCTTTAGTAATTAAAAAGCGCATATTATTTTCATCTTCAATAACAACACTCATGCGTTTTCGTTCTGAATCAAAGGGTATTTCTTTAATCATTTTATAGTTAGCATTATTTTGATGCATTAACCCAATTTTCCGAGCGGCAACAAGTAATGCCCCATCTGTCGGATCACCATCAACGATATACTTCCCTTTCTTGACTTGTAAAGAAGCATGATTACATAGACTGCCATAGTGTAACATCGATTCTAAGTTTGGATAATCCTGACTTAGTTGTTGATCTTTTAAATAAAACCCACCCTCACGATCATAACCATCCCCAGAAACCGTGATATACTGATCGTTTAAAAACATTTCTTTTACGGTCATTTCATTTTCTGTAATGGTCCCGGTTTTATCTGAACAAATAATCGATGCACAACCCAATGTTTCTACTGCCGAGATTTTCCTAACGATCGCCTTCCGTTTAATCATTCGTTGAACCCCTAATGAAAGTGCGACAGTAACAATGGCAGGTAAGCCTTCCGGTATAGCAGCAACGGCTAAGGAAACCCCCGCTAAAAACATATCATAAATAGGTTGTCCCTGATAAACTCCAACAAAGACAACGAGCGCCGTTAACATGAGTACAACAACAATCAATAATTTTCCGAGTTCAGCTAATTTATGCTCTAACGGTGTGATGGCTTTTTTGGTTCTCACCATTAACGATGCAATTTGTCCCATCACCGTATTCATCCCTGTATTGACAACAATACCAAGGCCAGAACCACGTGTTACAAGCGTGCCCATAAATCCCATATTAACTTGGTCCTGTGCGGCAAGATCATCTTTCCTTATCGCTGTAGCATGTTTCATAACGGGGAGTGATTCGCCGGTTAAGGGAGATTCTTCCGTTTCCAAACCATTTGCTTGCACAATCCGCAGATCAGCCGTAATTCGATCACCACTTGTGATGCGTAAGATATCCCCAACGACCACTTCTTTCGACGGTAACTTTATCCATTCCCCTTCTCTTAATACGGTCGCAATTGGTGCCGAAAGTTCTTTTAATTTCTCAAGAGAATTTTCAGCCTTTTGCTCTTGGAAAAAACCAATAAAACCATTCACAAATACGATCATTAAAATAGCAGTGGCATCGATGTATTCCCCTAACAATCCGGCAATTAATGTGGCGCCGAGTAATACCAACACCATAAAGTCTTGGAATTGCTTTAGGAATAGCAACCATTTAGAGACTTTCTTTTCATTTTCGATCTGATTCAAACCATATTGCTCTCGTCGCTCATCTACTTGTCCATGCAAAAGACCTTGGCTTGCCGTGACATGCAATTTTTGCTCTACGCGTTCCACATCCAATTGATACCAGTTCAAATGACATTCCCCCATGTTAAGGTACTTGCTCTAAGATGCTCATTCGTTTTTATGCTCCCTTTTAAGTTAATGAATTTCATAATACGGGTTTAGTGCAACACCCACATCGATGTTGCTGGTTTGGGTAATTATAAATTTCATTCAAGTATCTATATGAATATCTATGCCGTCTTGTCCTAATTAATGCTATAATTAAACATGAGGTGATTGTATGCCATTTGATGGAATTGTAACAAAAGCAATAACAGAGGAGTTACAAGATAAGATTGTCAATGGACGTATTTCAAAGATTTATCAACCAACAGAAACAGAGCTTGTATTCACTGTACGAAATCAACGAACAAACTATTCATTATTATTATCGATTCACCCAACATATGCGCGATTTCATTTAACAAAAGATAAATACGAGAATCCACAAGAACCACCGATGTTCTGTATGCTTCTACGAAAGTATTTATCAGGTGCTTTTATTGAGTCTATTGAACAAGATGGAATGGAGCGTATTGTCACGTTTACGATGCGTACCGTTGATGAGATTGGAGATCAATCAACACACACACTCGTCATCGAACTGATGGGGAGACATAGTAACGTTTTATTATTGAGTGAAAATAAATCCAATATTATTGACAGTTTAAAACATGTTTCAGCCATGCAAAACCGCTATCGAACGATTTTACCTGGACATGAATACATTCCACCACCTTCACAAGATAAAATGGATCCATTATCGATTGATGGTGATGATTTCATTAACAACCTCGATTTTAATGCTGGTAAACTAGATCGACAAATTGTAAATCTACTTACAGGGGTGTCACCATTTGCTGCCAAAGAAATGATCACACAAGCCGCGCTTGGCTCCCCTGACTTATATAAAAACCAATTCCTAGAATTTCAGAAGAAAATTAGGGAGCAAGCATATGCACCAACCATTTATCGAAATGACCGGGAAGATTTCCATGTGATTCCGATTACTTATCTGGACGGTGAACAAGAATGCTTTTCATCAACGAATGAGATGTTGGATCAATTTTATTCAGGTAAAGCAGAGCGTGATCGTGTTAAACAGCGAGCAAGAGACCTTTATCGTCTCATTAAAAATGAGTTAAATAAAAACGAACGGAAGCTAAAGATTCATGAAAGATCATTAAAAAAAGCGGATACGGCAAACACCTTTCAAAAAAGGGGTGAACTGCTAACTGCACATTTACATCTTGTTACACAAGGTGATCCATCCGTTACTGTTGTGGACTATTATGATCCTGATCAACAAGAGATCACCATTGACTTACAGACGGATAAAACACCAAGTGAAAATGCGCAAGCTCTCTTTACAAGATATCGAAAACTATCGACTTCAAAACGAAAAGTAACGAGTGAAATATTAAAAACAAAACGAGAAATCACTTATTTAGATCAGTTACTTCAACAAATCGAGACGGCTCGAGAAACAGATATAGAAGAAATTAGGGAAGAGCTACGTGATGAAGGATATTTAAAAAAACAACGACAAAAGAAAAGAAGGAAAAACAAACAACCAACTCCCGAAGAGTTTGTCTCTACAGACGGAACACCAATTTTTGTCGGCAAAAATAATAATCAAAACGAGTATGTCACACACCGTATGGCTCATCGAAATGATGTATGGTTACACACGAAAGATATCCCTGGATCACATGTTATCGTGCGGTCACAAGAACCGAGTGAGGACACTTTATATGAAGCTGCACAATTAGCCGCTTATTTCAGTAAAGCACAACAGTCCTCATCGGTACCCGTCGACTATACGCAAGTCAAACATGTCAAAAAACCCCGGGGGGCAAAACCCGGATATGTGGTCTATGATCAGCAAAAAACATTATCCGTAACACCGAGCCCATCAATTATCACCCAATTAAAAAAAGAGTAACAAGATAAAACGGATGACCTCCGAGGCGGTCATCCGTTTTCATGTATCGGCTTCTTCACGATTTGCGGGCATATGATAGATCCCTTTTTAAATATACGTCTCAGCAAGTAGAATCTTAATAAACGTCTCCACTTGTGGCAAATTCAGCACTTCTTTTTGATAACAAATCCAAGTGTCCCGTGTAACAGGTTGATGATTTAATTCTAAGGGCATATGGGGATAATCATCCATGAGCGAGTCTGACACGCTCTTTGGTAAAACAGCCATACCAAGTCCTTGCATCATAAATTGTTTACATGTTTCAATTTGATCGACACGAATTGTTTTTTGGGGCTTCATATGATGCTGATGATGATACAGCCAATGATCTACGATTTCATCCATACTGTCATCACTTTTAAATGAGATCAGCGGTCGCTCTTTCACTGTCTGTTTAGAAAATGGTTTCGTATCAAATATGTATAACGGATCCTCAAATAAACGTTCACATGTACTGTCTTTTAATTTTTCTCCACGAATAATACAAACATGATAGTCTTTATGGTTCCGCTTAATCGTTTCACTAATACCCGTCATCAAATCAATCGATATCTGCGGATAATCACTCGTTAATTTCGCTAAAATTTCCGGTAAAAAGCGTTGACTAATTAGGGAAGAGCTGGCAACTGATAACGTCCCCTTCACTTCTTCACTTGATTGGCCTAGATTGTTTTTTAACAGCTGTTCTTGCTTTATCAATCTTTTGGCATGTTCGAGAATCAATTCGCCACTCGGTGTTAATAATAAACGTCTTGATGTGCGAATAAAAATCTTTTCACCAAAGTACTCCTCAATATACTTAAGGCGCTGTGATACAGCTGGTTGCGAAATTAAGATCACTTTAGCTGTTCCATGAATCGTCCCAATTTCATTCAACTTTAATAATAATGCATAATCATCAATCTTCATAACCATAGTCTCCCATGTACTCGTTATTCATTCCTATCCTCAGTATATCCTAATCTACCTGTTCAAGCTATGTCCAGTTAGCCATAAGTGAAGGTGATCACTTGATTCCTTATCTGGTCACACTGCCAGGCAGGGAAAATTGGAACGAGCAAAGAATAAAATCGTTAGCACAGCTTTCAGGGGCTTTTAACCGTCGTAATGACTTGTCTCAAAAAATCATGCCTCTACTTGATCACGCCATGCTAACAGTTTCTGTTTATCATTCTCTTTGATTTGACCATCTTTCACCAATACATATAAAAGTTCATCAAAACCTGTGATCGTATCAAATTCGATGTCAGCCCCAGAAAAATGGCTAATCGACTTTGCTAATCCATATGTAAAGATCGCAAGCACCCCAATAACTACTCCACCTTCTGCACGTAACGCTTGAGCAGCATGAATCGACGAACCACCAGTAGAAATCAAATCTTCAATAACAAGGATCTTTTGTCCCTTTTTAAAGGTACCCTCGATCTGATTTCCTTTTCCGTGCGCCTTCGCTGAAGAGCGGACATACACCATTGGTAGATTCAATTCTTCGGCTAACCAAGCTGCATGGGGTATTCCAGCAGTTGCACAACCGGCAATGACATCTGGTTTCTCCTTCATGGTCGCTATTTTCTCAATAAATGCTTGCCGAATTTTCTGACGAACTGCTGGATAAGACATTGTTAGACGATTATCACAATAAATGGGTGACTGAATGCCAGATGTCCATGTAAAATAACCTTCTACTTTAATTTGTACCGACTGAATATCATAAAGATCTTTTGCGATTTCATAACTTGGTTTCATTTGACCACTCCTTTATTGCTCGTTCATAGGCTTCCCTTGGATTTTCTGCTTCTGTAATACTTCTTCCAATCACAATACGATCAGCATGATATTCCCGAGCATAGTAAGGGGTAGCAACTCGTTTCTGATCATCTCGACCTGATGCTTCTAATCGAATGCCCGGGGTGACCGTTATAAAATCTTGGCCACAGATTGCTTTAATGCCTACCGCCTCATGAACAGAACAAACAACCCCATCCACCTCGCTTTGTTTTGCCATTTTCGCTAAATGAACAGCATGTTCCGCTATTTCTCCAGGTAATAAAAGTTCCTGATTCATTGTTTTTTTATCAAATGATGTTAAAATCGTTACCGCAATTAATTTCGTTTCATGGTCAGTACGCGCACCCGAGCGCAAACCTGCTTTTGCTTGTTTCATCATTTCCACTCCACCAAGTGCATGAACATTAACAAGATCAATATCAAGTTCTGCTAAGTTTCGCATTGCCCGAAAAACAGTTGTTGGAATATCATGAAGTTTTAAATCTAGAAAAATCGGATGCTGATCTTCTTTTAACCTTTTTATGACGTCAGGACCTTCCCGGTAGAATAGCTCCATCCCTACCTTAACTGGCACACCTTGTAAACGATGTATACTGATAAATGATTCTGTTTCTTCCCAACTCGGAAAATCAAGTGCTACATACATATTATTCACGTGGTCAATGCCCCTTTCCAATTGCATCCTGAACAGATGAAAATCCATATTTTTTTAAGACTTCGGGCAGCTCCTCAATTATTTCCTGACATACAAATGGATTCCCGAAGTTTGCCGTACCTACTGCGACCGCACTCGCTCCCGCCAATAAAAACTCCAAGACATCTTCGGCATGACTAACACCGCCCATACCAATGATGGGAATATCAACATGTTCTTTTACTTCATAGATCATTCGAATGGCGACAGGCTTAATTGCTGGACCTGATAACCCACCATGCTTATTTGCGAGCAAGGGGCGCTTTGTTTGTAAGTCGATCTGCATACCTGTCAGTGTGTTGATCATAGATAAACCGTCAGCACCTGCAGACTCAACCGCTTTCGCAATCGTTACGATATCCGTTACATTAGGTGATAATTTTACATAGACCGGTAAATGACTCGCCTTTTTTACTCTTTCTGTCACATGGGCAGCCATTTTCGGATCGGTTCCAAACTGTACACCGCCTTCTTTCACATTCGGGCAAGAGATATTCAATTCCAGCGCGTGGACGTCTTTCGTTTGATTAAAGGCTCGGGCTACTTGCTCATACTCCTCAATGGTACTCCCAGATATATTCGCAATGAGTGATGTGTTGTATGATGCTAGGAAAGGAACTTCTCTTTCGATAATTTTATCAACACCAGGGTTTTGCAAACCAATAGCATTGAGCATACCTGAGGATGTTTCAGTGACACGGGGTGTTTTATTCCCATAACGTTCTTCTCCAGTGGCAGCTTTCATCATAATCGCGCCCAGAATACTTAAATCATAAAACTCACTATATTCGCGCCCAAATGCAAAGCAACCAGAAGCAGGCATAATTGGATTTTTTAACGATAACCCCGGTAAATCTACTGCTAGATTTGTCATATACTAACCTCCTCAGCCGGAAAAACAGGTCCATCTTTACAAATTCTTCGGTAACTACCTGGTTCTTTCGTTGGAATGACACATGCAAAACAGGCACCGATACCGCACCCCATATGTTCCTCAAGTGATAGATACCCCTGTTTATGCGCTAGTTTTTTAGTTACGGCTTGAAGCATTGGTAAAGGGCCACACGTATAATAGTGATCAAAATCTTCTACACGATTTAACAGATCAGTCACATACCCTTTTTCACCATAGGAACCATCATTCGTCACCACATAAGTTTGACCAAACTGGGAAAACTCGTGTTCATAAAAAACATAGTCTTCTGTTTGAAAGCCGAGTATGGAGATGATCGTTATGTTTTTCTCTGCTAACTTTTCCCCAAGACAATACAATGGTGGTATCCCTACTCCCCCACCAATTAATAAAATGGTAGAGTTTTCTTTAGCAGAAAGATCAAAATGGCTACCATTTGGTCCAAGAACATTTAATGTCAAGCCCGGCTTTAGATTCGCTAACGCTAGTGTTCCTTTACCTACGATTTTAAAAATAATGATAATTTCTTCTTTTTCTTGATCAATGGCTGCTATTGAGATCGGTCTTCTCAATGTTCGATTAGGAACGCTAATATGAAGAAATTGGCCCGGTTTAGCTGTTTTACTAATTTGTGCATGTTGTAACGTCATTTCAATCGTATCGGAAGCGATCTTTTTTGTATCTAGAATAAGCACTTCCTCATTTTTTTTCATTCCGAATCAACTCCTTCATAGAATACTTCGTATGCTCGTTGATGAACGCTTTATAATTGGCTATTATGCTTCATAAACAATCTTACCTGCTGCAATGGTGAGCAATGGTATACCAGTTACATCCCAATTATGAAACGGTGTATTGCTAGACTTAGAGACAAAATCTTTCTTGTCAATCGTCTCTTGCTTGTCTAAATTAATGAGTACAAGATCTGCTACTTCGTTCTCAGCAATTTTCCCATATGGTAAATCAAATGCATTTGCTGGTTCTTTCGTTAGAAAACCAATTAATTGTTCTAATGTAAGCTTTTTTGTTTTAACTAAATAAGTGTATAAGAGCGGAAAGGCAGTTTCAAGACCAACAATACCAAATGGCGCATTCCTAAACCCAACGGCTTTTTCTTTCTTTGTATGTGGTGCGTGATCAGTCGCAATAAAATCCAATGTTCCATCTAATAATCCATCTAATAATGCAGCTTGATCTTCTTTACCCCGTAATGGTGGATTCATTTTAAAGTCGGGATCATCAGTTAGAATATCCTCTTCATTTAACAGTAAATGGTGGGGTGTAACTTCTGCAGTAACATGAATTCCAGCACGTTTAGCATCGCGAATGACCCGAACAGACTCCTTTGTACTAACATGACATACATGATAATGACAATTTGCCTGTTCAGCTAATAAAACATCACGCGCAATTTGTACAGATTCACATGTTGAAGGAATTCCCGGTAAATTTAAACGTTCACTTACCTCACCCTGATGAACAACACCATCATACAATATTGAATTATCTTCACAGTGAGCGACAATTGCTTTATTATATTTTGCTGCTTCCTTCATTGCTCGAAGCATCATATCAGACGTTTGAATGCCAACTCCATCATCTGTAAAGGCAAAGATATTTTCCTTTGCCAATACTTCCATCGAAGACAGTTCTAAACCTTGCAACCCTTTGGTGATGGCTGCATAAGGGAGAACACGGACAACTGCTGTATCGGAAATTGTTTTTAAAAGACGTTGTACGCTTGCTTTGTCATCTGGTACAGGCGATGTGTTCGGCATAGAAGCCACTGTCGTAAAACCTCCCCTAGCCGCAGCCTTCGTTCCCGATTGAATTGTCTCTTTTTGCTCACCACCGGGTTCACGTAAATGAATATGTAGATCAATGAATCCAGGAGCAAGTAAGTGTTGCTTACAATCAATTATATGTGCCGTATCATCTGTGATCGTTGGGCTGATTCTCGTAATCTTGTCTCCTTCAATTAATACATCTCTAGCTTCCAATTTGTTTACTATAAAGCAGTTCGCGTTTTTCAATAGCAGTTTCATTCATAATCCCCCAATTATTAAATAATTTAATCATGAGCGCCATTCTCACATATACGCCGTTATTCATTTGTTTAAGAATTCTTGAGCGTTGACATTCGACTAATGCTGAATCAATCTCGACATTACGGTTTACTGGAGCTGGATGAAGGATGATCGCATGATCACGCATGATCTCCTCACGCTTCTTTGTTAATCCAAAGCTTTCTAAGTAGTGGGCTTGTGTATTAAACCGGTCATGTCTTTCATGTTGGATGCGCAGTAACATCATCACATCGCATAATTCCACAGCCTCGTCCATCGTCACATAGGGTAAATCTAAAGTTGGATCTTCAAATCCGGGGGCAGCACTCAAAAATACATTCGCTCCTAACCTCTGCAGTGCCTGTGCATTAGAATGGGCCACCCGGCTATGTTTGATATCACCAGCAATGACGATATTTAGTCCATCGAAACAACCAAATTCTTGATAAATCGTTAGTAAATCGAGTAGACATTGTGTCGGATGTTCAGCCTTACCTGCCCCCGCATTAATCATCGGTATATTAATATGGGGTTCAATCGCCTTATACCAATCATCATCTTCATGACGAACGACGAGTAATTGAGCACCTATCGCTTCATATGTTTTCACGGTATCGTAAAAGGACTCGCCTTTCTTTGCACTTGACTCATGAGCATGAAAATCGAGTATTTCTAAACCTAGTTTTTTTTGCGCTACGACAAAGCTCATTTTAGTGCGGGTACTTGGCTCATAAAATAAGTTCGCCACGAAGAGTTGTTCATTCACTTTATAATGATCGAGGCGATATTCTTCGGCTCTGTTTAATAGGTCAAAGATATCATTTGTTGATAACTGATTCATCGAAGTAAAATGTTTCATAACTCCTCCTGTTCTACCAATAACACGTGTTTGTTTTGTTTTTAACATGTCATGCCACCCACTTTATTTTTTTTATATTTCTACATAAAAAAACTCTTTGCAAAAGATCGCAAAGAGATAGACGTGTGGTGTTTACACGTTGTCTTGGCGACCTTTTAAATCTCTCTGGACTTAATTAAAGGTCATCATTATTTTATTTTTTCGAAAATACCTACTTCATCATGTCCATCAACTTCCGCCAATTGAACAACAATCATTTCCTCATTCGAGGTCGGAATGTTTTTACCTACATAATCAGCCCGAATTGGTAATTCTCGGTGTCCACGATCAATCAGGACCCCTAATTGAATTTGTGATGCTCTCCCAATATCCATTACCGCATCCATTGCAGCACGAACGGTTCTTCCCGTGTACAAAACATCATCAATTAAAATCAATGTTTTCCCAGCAATATCCATATCAATTTTTGTGCTTTTTAATTCTGGCTCTGTGTCGGCTGTGACTACTTTTAAATCATCCCGATACAATGTTATATCTAATTCTCCAACCGGTACTTCAACAGATTCAATTTCCTTAATCTTTTTCTGTAACCGAATTGTTAAGGGAACACCTCGCGTTTTAATTCCAACAAGAATGAGGTTTTCTCCCCCTTTATTTCTCTCAACAATTTCGTGTGCAATTCGCGTCAAAGCACGATTTACTGCTGCTTCATCCATTAACTCTGTCTTTTTATTCATCTTTTCACCCTATTTGACTCGATATTTATTCCATTCATGCGCATTAAAAATCCCTTTTACGAGTGAGCAAAAGGGATTTTAACAGACCTATCACAAGGATAAACCTATTCCGATTCCTTATCTGCCTCTCTGGACAAGATTAAAAGATCATTTATTCATTTGGTCTATTATCACAAATTAGTCGCTTCCTGTCAAGATCTTTCTTTCATTGCTTTGAGAAGTTTATCAAAATATTCGGGCTGTTCAACTTCAAACTCCATCCATTGATCAAGAGCTGGATGTACGAACCCTAATTTCTTAGCGAATAAAGCCTGACCATCTGTACGAATCGTTTGTCGTTTCGTATATTTAGGATCACCGACTAGAGGGTGTCCAATATAATTCATATGTACTCGAATTTGATGGGTTCGTCCTGTTTCTAATTCACACATAATATAAGTAAATTCATCATATCGTTCCAATACTTTAAAATGTGTCACAGCAGGCCGTCCGCCTGTAACAACATCCATTTGTACACGGTGATTCGGATTCCTTCCAATGGGGGCGTCAATCATTCCATCTTCATGATCAATAACACCATAAACAAGCGCTTCATAAACACGAACCATTGTTCTTGCTTGTAACTGCTCAGTTAAATGAAGGTGGGTGGTGTCATTTTTAGCAACGACTAATAAACCACTTGTATCTCTATCAATCCGATGCACGATGCCTGGCCGCTCCACACCACCCCTTCTGGACAATTGGTCCGTATGATAGCGTAACGCGTTCACAAGTGTCCCCTGTTGGTGTTCAGCAGTTGGATGAACAACCATCCCTTTCCTTTTATTAACAACGAGGAGATCCTTGTCTTCGTAAACGATTTCTAATGGGATATTTTCAGGTTCAATCTGAACTTCTTCTTTCACCGGAATTTCTAAATCGATTTTATCAGCAATTTGACACTTGTAATTGGACTTAATTCGTTGCTGATTAACCGTAATGAAGCCACTTTCAATCATCTTCTGTATTTGAGTACGTGATGTGTTGGCAACCAACTGCGTTAGTAATCGATCGATCCGACTATCCTGTTCGGTTTCTTTCACAACATGATGGAATGAATTCATCTTTATAATTTCTCCTTCTTTTTTTCATCGATAAATGTAGCGATAATGATGAGGACGACACCAACAAATAAAGCGGAATCTGCCACATTAAAAATTGGAAAGTCATAGCCAAAAATAATAAAGTCTAAGAAATCGACTACTTCTTTGTAAAATAACCGATCAATGAAATTACCAAGTGCTCCCCCTAAAATCAAGCTGAGGGAAATGGCTAATAATTTATCTTCTCTTGCATATTTCTCCATATAGAAAATAATGCCAACAACGACAATCCCAGTAACAATGTAGAAAAAGCCCATCTGTCCTGCCAAGATGCCCCAAGCTGCACCACTATTTCGGTGGGATGTTAAAGAAAAGAAGTTTTCAATAAGGGGGATCTGTTCAAAAACCTCCATATATTTGATAACCAACATTTTTGTAAACTGATCAATAACAATGACCATAATTGCTATGAGATAGTACAGATACATTAGATTTCCTCCGATTCATCGATACATGAACGAATTTAATAATTATCATAACCAGTTATGTCACTTCACTGTTAAAAGGATATAGCTATAAATAGGGATTATGAAATTCATTAACATATGCACCATTTTATTTTACCATAAAACAATAAAACAGCCTA
>Ga0209487_1000286_pt1 | contig 45563 bp, 41 predicted proteins | sample Poulit2012_FD_187524 | JGI IMG/M metagenome (GOLD analysis project Ga0209487, IMG submission 187524) | Agricultural soil microbial communities from Georgia to study Nitrogen management - Poultry litter 2012 (SPAdes) (version 2) | ecosystem: Environmental > Terrestrial > Soil > Agricultural land... | reverse complement strand
GTCCCGTCGTCACCGCCATCGCCGGGGCCCTCGCCGTCGGCGGCTGCCAGGACCCGGTAGGTGCCCTTGGACGGCCCCTCGAAGCTCAGCGTGCCGCCGTCGATCGAGACGGCGACGGGGATCTCGGTGCCGTCGGCCAGCACCCGCACGACGCTCTCGCCCTCGGCGCCGGGCGCAGTGATCACGGCCGGGAGCGCTGCGAAATGCTCGTTGTTGGACACGGCGAGCAGCCGGTCGCCATCCTCCGCAGTGATCGAGGCGGTCAGGGCATCGTCCAAGCGGAAGGTGGAGGTGGCGGTGATGTCACCATCGGTCAGCGTCAGCTGCCGGAGGGTCACGGTGACCGTGACCTCGCGCTGTGACCGCTCGGCGCCGTCTGCGTCGGTGACCCGCAGCACGACGGCCTGTTCGCCCTCGACAAGGACCGTCCCGGGTGCCAGGGACAGCTCGAATCCGGCCTCGGCCGCGGCCTCCTCGTCCCCGCCGAGGGTGAGGGCGAAGGCGCCCAGCACGTCCTGCGTCAGTGCTTCCTGGTCCGCGAGCGCCTCGCGGTGGATGTCCAGGGCGACCTCGTCCGGGCCGTCGAGTTCGAGGCCGACGGTGAACTCCCGGGTCTCGACGGTGATGTTGCCGGCCAGGTCCGCGGCGATCACGGACAGCTCGTGAGTGCCCGGTGCGAGGTCGGCGGTGGGCACCGCCGCCTCCAGTCGCGTCTGCTCGGCCTGGCTGAACGTCCCGACCGTCTGCACGTCGGCAGCTTCTGCGCTGTCGACGCCCTCGAGATCCCGCAGGTCGACCAGCGCATCCTCGACGGCGTGGTGAGCGGACACAAGTCCAGCAAGTCTAGAGACTTTCCAGGCTATGTTCAGGGGATTCTGAGACAACGTTCGGTCACGAAAGGGTCACACCGACAACCGACAGGTGCCGCTCGATCCGGCGAGGTCGCGGCACGCCTGCCGAAGCCCGCAGTCCGGTCCCGCTCGCGTCCGGGCCCCGTCGCAACCTGGGCCTCCTCGCGAACCGGGCCCGACGCCCGCCCCGGTCCGGACAGCGGAAGGGCCGCCCCGCGATGCGGGACGGCCCTTCGGGCTGAATCAGCCGTGATGTGAGGCGCTCGCAGCGCGAGCGCCCGGGATCACTTGACGGTGACGGTGGCGCCGGCCTCTTCGAGCTTGGTCTTGGCGGCGTCGGCGTCCTCCTGCTTGACACCCTCGAGGACGGGCTTGGGGGCCTCGTCCACGAGCGCCTTGGCCTCCTTCAGACCGAGGGAGGTCAGGCCGCGCACCTCCTTGATGACGGCGATCTTCGCGCTGCCGGCCGACTCGAGGATGACGTCGAAATCGGTCTTCTCCTCCTCCTCGGCGGGGGCCTCGCCACCGCCGGCTGCGGCACCCTGGGCGACGGCCACGGGGGCGGCGGCGGTGACGTCGAAGACCTCCTCGAACTGCTTCACGAACTCAGAGAGCTCGATGAGGGACATCTCCTTGAAAGATTCGATGAGCTCGTCGTTGCTGAGCTTCGCCATGGTGGCGTTCCTTCCTGTTGGTGGGACCAGGTCCCTGCTGTGTGCGGCGCGTTCGCGCCTGGTCGTGCGATCCGGTGCCCCGGGGCGGGGCGGCCGGAGGACAGCTCTGTGGCTGTGGGATTGCTGCCGGTGGCCGGAGGGTGAGGCTCATCGCCTCGGTCCGCTCAGGCCGTTCAGGCGTCCTGCTTGGCCCGCAGGGCGTCCACGGTGCGTGCCGTCTTGGACAGCGGCGCCGCGAACACGGCGGCGGCCTTGGACATCGACGCCGTCATAGCGCCGGCGGCCCTGGCCAGCAGAACCTCGCGGGATTCGAGGTCCGCGAGCTTCTTGACGTCCTGCTCCGAGAGCGGGTTGCCCTCGAAGTAGCCGGACTTGATCACGAGCTGGTCATGCTTCTTGGCGAAGTCACGCAGAGCCTTCGCGGGCTCCACCGGCTCACCCTTGATGAAGGCGATCGCGGTGGGTCCTTCGAGCTTGCCCTCGAAGGCATCGATGCCGGCCTCACGGGCGGCGATCTCGGTGAGCGTGTTCTTCACCACGGCGTAGGTCGTCTCGGAGCCCAGTGCGCGACGCAGCTGCTGGAGCTCGTCGACGCTGAGCCCGCGATACTCGGTGATGACGGCGGCGTCGGACTCACGGAACAGCTCCGTGATCTCAGCGACCGCGCTCACCTTCTCAGGGTTCGCCATGGCCCTCCTTCCAGAGGTCTCTCGCCACCGGGTGAAGATCGGCCCGAGAACGAGAAAAGGCCTCGACACGCAAGTGTCGAGGCCTCGATCGCTGGACGCTCGGTGCCCACGGGCCGCGGCCGGGGCCGCACGAGCAGGACCATGCGATGGTCGCTTCAGATCACCTGCGCAGGCCCTCCCGTGCGGGAGTACTTCGGCCATGCTCGGGGTCGAGCACGACGACCGGCGGTCTTCGGTACTTCGATGGTACGTGCTGCCCGCGGGCGCCGCCACCGCAAATGTGGCGAAGTGGGTCACATCCGAGTCTGATCGCGCTGCTCCGGAGGTCTGTCCTCCGTTCGCCGTGCGGGCAGGGCGATGAGCGGGGCCGCGCGTCGGTGCTGGCGCGGCATCGGCCGGATCTCCTCCCGCATGCGCGCCATCCGCTGGTCCAGGTCGCTCGCCGCCTGCGCGGCGTCCTCGAGCTCGGCCGACAGGTGAGGGGGCAGCTGCTGGCCGTATTTGTAGGACAGCTTGTGCTCGACGCTGGCCCAGAAGTCCATCGCGATGGTGCGGATCTGCAACTCGACCGGCACCTTCTCGGTGTGCTCGGACAGGAACACCGGCACCTCGACGATCAGGTGCAGGGAGCGGTACCCATTGGGCTTGGGGTGGTCGATGTAGTCCTTGACCTTGAGCACCGTCAGGTCCGGCTGCCTGCTGAGCATATCGGCGATCCAGTAGGCGTCCGAGACGAAGCTGCAGGTGATGCGGATGCCCGCGATGTCGTGGATGCGCTCCCGGATCGCGGGGATCGTCATCTCCCCGCCGGTGCGCACGGCCTTCTCGACCAGGCTCTCCACGGACTTCAGCCGCGTGCGCACGTGCTCGATGGGGCTGTAGTCGTGGACCTGCTCGAACTCCTGGCGCAGGATGTTCACCTTCGTCTGCACCTCGTCGATGCCGAACTGGTAATGCATCCGCAGCTGAACGAACTCATCGCGCACCTGGCGCAGCTGCGAGGTCAGCGCCTCGGCGCCCTCCTCACCCTCCAGGTCCAGCTCGTGCCCGACCTTCAAGAGTTCCTGCAGGCTCCGACGGGTGAGGTCCTCGAGTCCCGCGTGGTCATCCATCTCATCGGGTCCTTCGGTTCGGGTGCGTTCTGCTGTGATGCTGGCAGAGGCGGCTGGGGACCGGATGTGCTGTGCCTGAACATCCCCCCGGGACCGGTCTGCGGACGGAGTTCGGCCCCGGGCGCTTCCATGTCCCGGAAGCGCTCGGGGCCGAACGCGGATCACCCCCGAGGGTGTGATCGACGGACCGGTCAGGCCTCGTCGGTCTCCTCGAGGAGGTTGCGGGTGCGGTTCACGTCGACCGGGATGCCCGGGCCCATGGTCGTGGACACGGTGATCTTCGAGATGTAGCGCCCCTTGGAGGAGGAGGGCTTCAGCCGCAGGATCTCATCGAGCGCCGCCACGTAGTTCTCGGCCAGCTGCTGCTCGGTGAAGGAGACCTTCCCGATCAGGTAGTGCAGGTTGGCCGCACGGTCGGTGCGGAACTCGATCTTGCCGCCCTTGATGTCGGACACGGCCTTGGCGGTGTCCATGGTGACGGTGCCGGTCTTCGGGTTGGGCATGAGGCCGCGGGGGCCCAGCACGCGACCCAGACGACCGACCTTGCCCATCAGGTTCGGTGTAGCCACGGCCGCGTCGAAGTCGGTCCAGCCGCCGGCGACCCGCTCGATCAGCTCGTCGTCGCCGACCTCGTCGGCGCCGGCCTCCCGGGCGGCGTCGGCCTGCGCACCGGTCGCGAAGACGATGACGCGGGCGGTCTTGCCGGTGCCGTTGGGCAGGTTGACGGTGCCACGCACCATCTGATCGGCCTTGCGGGGATCCACGCCCAGACGCATGGAGACCTCGACGGAGGCGTCGAACTTCGCCGGTGAGGTCTGCTGGGCCAGACGCACGGCGTCCAGCGGTGTGTAGAAGCGGCCGTCCTCGATCTTGGCGGCGCTGTCCCTGTATGCCTTGCTACGGATTGCCATTGTCGTCAGCCCTCCACCGTGATGCCCATGGAACGAGCGGTGCCGGCGACGACCTTCGCCGCGGCCTCGACGTCGTTCGCGTTCAGATCAGGCATCTTGGTCTCCGCGATCTCGCGGACCTGTGCCTGGGTGATCTTGCCGACCTTGTCGGTGTGCGGCGTCGACGAGCCCTTCTGGAGGCCGGCGGCCTTCTTGATCAGCTCAGCGGCCGGAGGGGTCTTGGTGATGAAGGTGAACGAGCGATCCTCGTACACCGTGATCTCGACCGGGATGATGTTCCCGCGCTGGTCGGCGGTCGCATCGTTGTAGGCCTTGACGAACTCCATCATGTTCACGCCGGCAGCGCCGAGCGCGGGACCCACGGGCGGCGCAGGTGTGGCCTGGCCGGCCTGGATCTGGAGCTTGATGATGCTCGCGATCTTCTTCTTGGGAGCCATTGCTCTTCCTAACTGTGTCGTGGTCCGGGCGGAGCTCATCAAGCGCTCCTCCCACAGTGGATCCCCGACCGCCGGGGCGGCCGAAGGTCCGGTGCGACGTTACCTGCCCGTCGCGTCGGCGTCGATCGGGATCGGGAGTGATCTCCGTCCGATTCCGGTGACCCGGGGGGCCACCGGCACGCTTCAGATCTTGGCGACCTGGTCGAAGCCGAGCTCGACCGGGGTCTCGCGTCCGAAGATGGACACCAGCACCTGGAGCTTCTGGGCCTCGCTGTGGATCTCGGAGATGGTCGCCGGCATGGTCTCGAAGGGGCCGTCCATGACGGTGACCGACTCGCCGACCTCGAAGGCGGGAACCTTCTTGGCAGCGGCCTCCTTGGCGGCACCGGCCGCGGAGCGCTTCTTCTCAGGCAGGCCCACGGACGGGGCCAGCAGCGAGTAGATCTCGTCGAAGGAGAGCGGGGTGGGGTTGGTGGCGTTGCCGACGAACCCGGTCACGCCCGGGGTTTCCCGGACCACTCGCCAGGACTCGTCGGTCAGGTCCATGCGCACCAGGACGTAGCCGGGCACCCGCACGCGGCGCACGATCTTCTTCTGACCGTGCTTGACCTCGGTCGCGTCCTCCATCGGGACCTCGACCTGGAAGATGTGGTCCTCCATGTCCTGGGTCTCGGTGCGCGTGGTCAGCTGGGTCTTCACGCGGTTCTCGTGGCCGGAGTAGGAGTGGACGACGTACCATTCACCGAAGGCGGAGCGCAACTGGCGCCTGAGGGCCGCCAGCTGGTCCTCCTCCTCGGGCTCCTCGGACTCGCCGCTCTCGGCCGCCTCGGAGTCCTCCGCGGCGTCGGGCTCGTCGCCCGCGGTGTCCTCGGCCTCGGAGTCCGCTGCGGCGTCGGCAGAGGCGTCATCGGAGCCGCTCGTGTCCTCGCCCTCGGCCTGGTCTGCGGGCTGCTCGAGGTCGGGCTCGACGGCGGCCGCCTCCTCGGCGGTGCCGGACTCCTGCGGGGCGGAGGTGGTCCCGGGCGAGGACGAGAACGACAGGGAGTCGTCGACGTCCTCGTAGGAGTCCTCGGGGGATGAGGTCTGCTCGCTCACCTGGGTGAACCTGCCTTCCTGACGGCTGTATGAGTGATCGGGGCGATCTGCCCGGCCTGGGGGGTGCGCTCTGCTCGGATCATGGCCGCTCGCGGCGGGCTCAGAGCCCCGCGTCCGGGTTCGAGAACGTGACTCGGGACAGCCAGCTGAAGGCGGTATCCAGGCCGAAGATGAACAGGATCATCACAATGACGAACGCGAGGACGGTCATCGAGTAGAGGATCAGCTCCCTGCGGGTCGGGATGACGATCTTCCTGAGCTCCGCGATCACCTGGCGGACGAACAGACCGATGGCCAGGAACGGGTTCGAGGACCCGGACCCCTGGCCATCGCCGCTGACGGGCGTGGACGGGGCGTTCTGGCTGGAATTCACGTCTGGACTGTCCGATCTCCTCGTGGGTCTCGCGCATCCGGCCGGGACGTCCCGGCCGGAGGAGCAGGGTAGACAGGACTCGAACCTGCAACCTGCGGTTTTGGAGACCGCTGCGCTACCAATTGCGCCACTACCCTTCGCGAGGCGGACCTCGCGCGGCCCCGCGCCCTCGGGGGGAGGGCGGCGCTTCGGGCCAACGATCAGCATACAAGCCTCCGGGGCCCGGTGCGAATCGGCTCCGATCAGATCACAGGCCCACAGCAGGACGACAGATCACCCCGCGCCGCCCCGACCAGCCCGAAGCCAGCCCTGCGGGCCGGCCCGCGATCCGGCCCGCGCGTGTCCTGCTCAAACCGTCGGATGCAGTGGCATCTGCGCTCCCCCTCTGACACGATGGAGAGGTGACCACCGACGATGCCCCGCAGACAGCCCCCTCCTCCCAGCGTTCCCGCATCTCCACGCGGGTCGGCGCGATCGCCCCCTCGGCCACCCTGGCCGTCGATGCCACCGCGAAGGAGCTGAAGGCCGCCGGACGCCCGGTGATCGGCTTCGGCGCGGGCGAACCGGACTTCCCGACCCCCGCCCACATCGTCGAGGCGGCGATCGAGGCGGCTCCTGAGCCCGCCAACCACCGCTACTCCCCCGGTGCCGGGCAGCCTGCCCTGCGCCAGGCGATCGCGGACTCGGTCTCCGAGACCTCCCAGCTCCCGGTCGAGCCCGCCCAGGTGCTCGTGACCAACGGCGGCAAGCAGGCCGTCTACCAGACCTTTGCAACCCTGCTGGACCCGGGCGACGAGGTGCTGCTGCCGGCTCCCTACTGGACCACCTACCCCGAGGCGATCCGGCTCGCCGGCGCCCGTGAGGTGGCAGTGCTGGCCGGATCCGACCAGGGGTACCTGCCCACGATCGAGCAGCTCGAGGCCGCCCGCACCGACGCCACCCGTGCCGTCGTGATCTGCTCGCCCTCGAACCCCACCGGCGCGGTGATGACCGCCGAGCAGATCGGTGAGCTGGGCCGCTGGGCCCACCGGAACGGTCTGTGGGTGATCACCGATGAGATCTACCAGCATCTGACCTATGACGGAGTGCCCTTCGTGTCGGTCCTCTCGCAGGTCCCGGAGCTTGCCGAGACCACTGTGGTGCTCGGCGGGGTGGCCAAGACCTTCGCGATGACCGGCTGGCGCGTGGGCTGGATGGTCGGCCCGCAGGACGTCATCGCCGCGGCCTCGAACCTGCAATCGCATCTGACCTCGAACGTGAACAACATCGCCCAGCATGCCGCGATCGCTGCGCTGACCGGGCCGATGGACGCTGTCGAGGAGATGCGCACGGCCTTCGACCGGCGCCGTCGGACCATCGTCGAGAAGCTGTCGGCCGTGTCCGGGTTCACGGTCCCCACCCCTACCGGTGCGTTCTACGTCTTCCCGGACGTCACCGGCGCCCTGGGGCGCGAGATCCGGGGCCGACGGGTCGAGACCTCCACGGATCTGGCCACCGTGGTCCTCGAGGAGGCGGAGGTGGCGGCCGTGCCCGGAGAGGCCTTCGGTGCCCCCGGTCACCTGCGCTTCTCCTACGCCCTCAACGATGCCGACCTCGCCGAGGGCATCGATCGGGTGGCTTCGCTGCTGGCCGAGTGAGCGTCTCCCGCGGCCGGGACCTGACCGCACTGCCGAAAGCGCATCTGCACCTGCACTTCACGGGCTCGATGCGCCAGTCCACGCTGTGGGAGCTGGCCGCCGAGCGCGGCATCCGCCTGCCACGCTCCCTGACCGACGATGTCGCCCTCCAGGTAGAGCCCACCCGCCGCGGGTGGTTCCGCTTCCAGCGGCAGTACGACACCGCCCGGGCGGTGGTCGACTCCGAAGGCGCGATGCGCCGGATCATGCACGAAGCCGCCGAGGACGATGCGGCCGAGGGGTCCGGTCGGCTGGAGCTGCAGGTCGATCCCACCAGCTACGCGCCTTTCGTCGGCGGGTTGACACCGGCGATCGAGATCGTGCTGGACCAGGCCGCGATCTCCGCCCGCCAGACCGGGGTCGACATCGGGATCATCATCGCCGCCTCCCGCACTCGTCACCCCCTGGACGCACGGACCCTGGCACGCCTGGCCGCGAAGAACGTCGGCCCGGTGGTCGGCTTCGGCCTGTCGAACGATGAGCGCAGCGGGGACACCGCCTCCTTCGGACCCGCGTTCCGGATCGCCCGGGAGGCGGGGCTGAGCGCGGTCCCCCATGGAGGCGAGCTGCTGGGCCCCTCGCACGTCCATGACGTGGTGGCGCACCTGCGGCCCGATCGGCTCGGTCACGGGGTGCGGGCGGCCGAGGATCCTGAGCTGCTGGCCCGGATCGTGGACCTGGGGATCGGGCTCGAGGTGTGCCCGGGCTCGAACGCCTCGCTCGGGGTGACGCGGGAGCCCACCGACGTGCCGCTGCGACGCCTGGTCGAGGCCGGAGCCCAGATCGCGCTCGGCGCCGACGACCCGCTGCTGTTCGACTCCCGACTGCTCGACCAGTACGAGACGGCGCGCAAGATTGGCTTCAGCGACGCGGAGCTGGCGGATCTGGCTGCGGACTCTATCCGCATCTCCCGAGCGTCCGACGAGGTCAAGTCACGGTTGCTGACCGGAGTGCAGGACTGGCTGGCTGCCACGCCTGATGAGCTGCCGCCGTCCCCACCCAGTTGGGGCCCGAAAACTTCCAATGTCCGGAAGTTTTCGGGCCCCAACTAGAGCCGGCGCGAGGTGCGCTGGCGCGGGGCGGGCTGACGCGAGTGGCCCCGGCACCAGGTCACCCGGCGCGGGGCGGGCTGGCGCGAGGTGGGCAGGCGCAACCTGCCCGGAACCAGGTCACCTGTCGCCAGATGGCCTGGTGCTGGGCTCGGCGCCCGCCCGGTTCAGCGGTCCTGCCCGGCGCCCTCGCTGGGCAAGGCCAGGAAGAACTCCGGGGCGGCGAAGCCTCGAGCGGCGAAGGCGCCGGCGATCGCACTCGCCACCTGCTGGGCTTCTCCAGCCTCGACCATGGCGATCGTGGAGCCGCCGAAGCCGCCTCCGGTCATGCGGGCTCCATGTGCACCGGCCCCACGGGCTGCCTCGACGGCGACATCGAGCTGGTCGACGGTCACCTCGTAGTCGTCGCGCAGCGAATCGTGCGAGGCGTCCAGGAGAGCTCCCAGCTCAGCCACGTGCTCGCGGGCCGTTCCCGAGGCCAGCAGGCTGTCGAAGGCACGCACCCGTTCGATCTCGGTGATCACGTGCCGGGCGCGGCGGCGGACCACCTCGTCGGTGATCGTGGGCAGCACCTCCTCGAGCGCGGAGGGGTCCACATCACGCAAAGTGCCCACGCCCAGATCGCGCGCAGCCTGCTCGCTGTCGGCGCGGCGCGCCGTGTACTCCCCGTCGACGTGGGAATGCTCGGCGCGGGTGTCCGTGATCAGCAGCGCCAGGTCCTGACCTGCCAGGTCCCAGGGAACCGGGCGGGTGGAGAAGTCCCGGCAGTCCAGGAAGAGGGCGTGCCCGGAGCGCGAGAGCACCGAGGCGGACTGGTCCAGGCCACCCGTGGAGGCTCCGGCGAAGTCGGTCTCCGCGGTGATCGCCGCCTGCACGCGCTGCAGCGGACTGGTGCTCAGGCTCAGCAGTGATTCGATCGCCTCCGCGACGGCGCACTCCAGGGCCGCCGAGCTCGACAGGCCGGCGCCCAGCGGGACCTGGCCGTCGATCATGATGTCCATACCCTGGGTGGTCGAGCCCGAGATGTGGGGGCGCAGCGCCCACAGCACGCCCGCGACGTAGGCGGGCCAGCCCTCCACTCTGCCTGGCGCCAGGTCGCGCGCGTCGATGTCGAGCACGGTCTCGGACTGCGCGGAGCGCACTCGCAGCCGGTCGGTCGGGGTGCGGGCCGCGGCGGCGAAGCAGCGATGTGAGATCGCCATGGGCACACACAGTCCGTCCTGGTAGTCCACGTGCTCCCCGATGATGTTCACGCGGCCGGGCGCGGACCACACGCCATCGGGCCGGTACCCGAAGGAGTCGATGAACAGGTCCTCGGCGCGCCGCGCCGCCGCGTCACGGTCGGGCGCGGCCGAGAGCTGGACCGTCGTGGCGGCATCCTGCGCGGAGCCGCTGCTGGTCGAATCGTCGGGCAGGCCGGCATCAGCGGCAGTGGTCATGGGATTCCTTCCGGAACTCTGGGGTCGGAGCGGCCGGCAGCGGATCGATCGCGATCACCCGGGATCGATGCGGCCGACAGAAATTGTATCCGTCACCAGAGCCCGGCATTGAGCCCCTTCTCGGGGCCCTGCTGGTACAGCCGGACCTCAGGGGCGCACGGCGAGGCAGCTCACCGACGCCGAGGGGATCGGCTCGGCGGCCACCGCCAGGTCCAGTTCGCGTCGGCGCAGGACATCGATGCGGTCGGCCTCCTGGGCCGCGACCAGCACCAGGTCGCCGAGCTGAGTGAAGTGACGCGGGTGGGCCCCCACCTCGACCTCGCAGGCCACCTCGGGCCGCATCGGGCCCAGGGACAGCAGCGACAGGGTGTCCGGGCCGCGGTTGGCGACCAGCAGAGCTGATTCGTCGGCCGTCAGCTCCAGGTGCGACACGAAGTTCTCCCCCTCGCCGCCACTGGCCGGCACCGTCGAGGTGACCGACCAGCCGGGGACGGTCCGGGCCAGCCCCTGGGTTGCGGCCCGTGCGGACTGCTGCGCGGCCCGGACCGCCGTCGCGACCTTCCCCGACAGCTCGCACGAGATGTGCAGCTGGGCGGACTCGTGGTCCGCGGCCAGATGCCGAGGGCCGCTGCCGCGCGGCACGGGGATCTCCCCGGCCGGTTCGAGGCTGCCCGACCGCTCCTGGTGATACAGGAGCACGCGGTCCAGCCCCAGGTCCGGGACAGCCAGGAGGACGGTGCCGGGCAGAGCGGCGGCCTGGTGGGGGTGCGGGTCGAGACCGTCGGCATGGTCGTGATGGTCGTCGACGTCGATCAGCTCGACGGGCAGACCGTCCGCGTCCAGCCGCACGGTCTCCACGGTGCCGGAGCCGTAGTCGGAGACCACCAGTGTGGAGCGGTCGCGGCCGAGGGCGAGATGGCAGCCGCCCGAGCCGCTCAACTCGAGATCGGCCGCCAGCTGCGGGGTCTCGCCCCGGTCATCGACCCGCACGGCAACGACACGGGTGGGCGCGGTCTCGAGCACCGCGTACAGGAGGGAGCCGTCGGGGCTCCACAGGACGAAAGAGGGGTCGGGCAGCTCGACGGCCGCGCGCCGGGAGACCGTCAGAGCGGTGTCGTGACCGTCGGCGTGGTCGCCCACCTCGAGCGATAGCAGTTCGATGCCGCGGCCGCGGCCCCGTTCGATGCTCGAGTAGCTGCCCGTGGCGATCAGGACGGTGCGACTCATGGACTCTCCTCGGGGTCGGAGCGCTGCCCCCGCGGGTCCTCGAGATCCGGCAGACCCTCGGAATCCTCGAACATCGACGGAGACAGCGCTGTCATCTCACCGGTCATGGTAGACGGCTCGACCGGCTGGGGCCCGCCACGACGCCCCCGCCGGCGTGAACCGAGGGGCCGGTGCGAGCCCAGGGACAGGCGGCGGCGCCGCATCGTGGTGAACGGCGAGGAGATCGTCGGGGTGTAGGCGATGGCGTTGCGCCGCGTGTGTTGGACCAGCCGGGAGGCCAGCAGCTGCCCCAGGACGGCGCCGGCTGCGATGCCGATGGCCACCTCGGCCGCTCCGAAGAGCTCGAGCGCACCCGTGGTCGGATCATCGCCGAGGCCCAGCAGCCCGCGGTAGATGCGACTTCCGGGCACCAGCGGGATCACCCCGCCCATCACGAAGGCCAGCGTCGGGGCGCGCAGCTTGTCCCCCAGGATCACCGCTGCCGCCCCGGTCATGAAGGAGGCGGCGGCGGCCGCATAGACCCGATCCATCACCAGACTGGACAGCAGGTTCGCCAGGACCCCGGAGACGGCTGCGACCAGGGAGATCCACAGCAGCATCCGCGGCGGGACCTGGGTGCCGATGCCGTACCCCAGCCCGGCGGCTGCGCTCGAGACGATCAGCACGAGCACGAGGATCGGGGTGACGGGCATGGCGGCGCTGATCGCGATGTCGACGCCGATGATGTCCGCCAGCAGCAGTCCTCCGCGCACTCCCGCGACGACCCCGACCGTCAGCATCAGAGTCTCCAGGATGCGGCCTGCGGCGGTGACGTACCAACCGGTGACCGCGTCCTGCATGGCACCGATCGAAGCCAGGCCCGTCAGCTGCACGATGATGCAGGCGACGACCACGATCGAGGAGTTCACGGTGGGATCGATGAGGGAGACCAGCACCGCGGTCAACACGGCGATCAGTCCCCCGACCGCCTGTGAGTAGAAGGCCGGGATCTGTCGGCGTCCCAGCAGGTCGGCGAGGGTGATCAGCAGGCCCGACGCGAGCGTCGCGGCGAGCACCACGATCGTCTCCGCGCCGAAGCTGAGGGCCAGCCCTCCGCCCATCACCGCGAAGCCCGCCGTCGCCAGCAGGGGCTTGTAGATCGTGCTGGTCTGCGGGATCGCGGCGGCGCGGTGCCGGGCCTCGTCCAGACCGATCTCGCCGGTGATATAGCCGTGGGTGACGTCCTCGAAGGCCGCGAGGCGGGAGAAGTCCTGGGTCCGGCCGGTGGCCGCGCGCACCCTGGTGAACGGGGTCGACAGCTCATCGGGGAGGTAGGAGATGACCACCTCGTCGAAGGTGACCTGGACCGACACGTTGCGAAAGCCGGAGGAACTGGTCACCCGCAGGACGGTCGCGGTCACCTCCGAAGCCGCTGCACCGTTGGTGAGCAGGCCGACCCCGACCCGCATGGCGAGGTCGAAGACAGCATGGAGTCTGGCGGAATCGGTGGGCACGAGCCCGATGGTGTCACACCGCGGCGCGCGGCAACCAGCAGATCCGCGCTCTCCTCGCCCGACTGTGCAGCCCCGGGCCGAGCGTCGCTTAGGAGATGGTCAGGACTGGTCGCGGCGTCGTCGCGAGGCGGTCGCGGGGTGGTCTCGAGACGGTTGCGGGATGGTCCCGAAGCACCCCCGCTCTGCACGGACGGGTCCGCCTTGTGCGCCTTCGCGGCATCGCCCTTGGCAGGTGACCCCCGTTCTGCACGGACGGTCCGCCCGTCGTGCCCTGCGGCCGGGCCCGGCCGCAGAATGGCACCCCTCAGAGATTCGGTGAGGTCGACAGCACGGCCAGGGCGATGGCCATCACCAACAGCCCGGAGACGTCCAGGAACCGCGAGCGCACGGCGAGGGCACCGACCGCGCGGGTCGGGAGCACCGCGCGCAGCACGGCGAGCGTCCCCAGCAGCAGGGCGAGCAGCACGCCGGCCAGCGCGGCCTCGGCGACAGCACCGATCACCACGATTGCCAGCAGCGCGATCAGCGCCACGGTCAGCACGGCCTGCCGTGTGAAGGCGGCCCGCAGGGTGAAGGGGGAGCGATCATCGTGCACGGGCACATGCTACGGGCTGCACCCCGATACGCTGGCCGGAGTCGGCGGCGTTGCCGGCCTCACATCCGATCTGGAGGATTCATCCGATGACTGACCCCGGTTCGTCCACCGGTCCCGCCACCCGCGTCGAACACGACCTGCTCGGCGAACGGGAGGTTCCTGCCGAGGCCTATTACGGGGTGCAGACCCTGCGTGCCCAGGAGAACTTCCATATCAGCGGTGTGCCGCTGAGCCACTTCCCGCTGCTGATCCAGGCACTGGCCCAGGTCAAACGGGCGGCCGCGCGAGCCAACAATCGTCTGGGAGTGCTGGACGACGAGCGGGCCGCGGCGATCGAGACGGCCTGTGAGGAGATCGTCGGCGGCGCGCTGCACGAGCACTTCGTGGTGGACGTGATCCAGGGCGGCGCGGGCACCAGCACCAACATGAACGCCAACGAGGTGATCGCCAACCGGGCGCTGGAGATCCTGGGCCATGAGCGTGGTCAGTACGAGCACCTCCATCCCAACAACCACGTCAATCTCGGTCAGTCCACCAACGACGTCTATCCCACCGCGATCCGGCTGACGATGATGCTGTCCTTCCCGGGCCTGACGGAGGCCATGGACCGGCTGATCGAGACGCTGCGCGCCAAGGGCGAGGAGTTCTCCCACCTCCTCAAGATGGGCCGCACCCAGCTGCAGGACGCGGTGCCGATGACAGTGGGCCAGGAGTTCCATGCCTGGGCCACCACCATCTCCGAAGACGTCGAGCGCCTCACCCGCACCGCCAAGCTGTTCCAGGAGGTGAACCTGGGGGCGACCGCGATCGGTACCGGCATCACCTCCGATCCCCGCTACTCGCAGCTGGCGACCGCGGAGCTGGCAGAGCTGACCGACATCCCGTTGGTGGTGGCGACCGACCTGGTGGAGGCGACCTCGGACACCGGCGCCTTCGTGACCTTCTCCGGGGTGCTCAAACGCATCGCGGTGAAGATCTCCAAGATCTGCAACGACCTGCGCCTGCTGTCCTCCGGGCCGCGCGCCGGTCTGCACGAGATCAACCTGCCCACCGTGCAGCCGGGCAGCTCGATCATGCCGGGCAAGGTCAACCCGGTGATCCCGGAGGTGGTCAACCAGGTGGCGTACGAGGTGATCGGCAACGACATGACCGTCACCTTCGCCGCCGAGGGCGGCCAGCTCCAGCTGAACGTGTTCGAACCGGTGATCTGCTTCAACATCCTGGAATCCACGCGGATCATGACCCGGGCGATGCGGACTCTGACCGAGCGGTGCATCAGCGGGATCACGGTCAACGAGAACATCCTCGATGACTATCTGCAGCGTTCGATCGGCGTGGTCACCGCGCTGGTGCCGGTGATCGGCTACGCCGCGGCCACCGATGTGGCCTCCACCGCCCTGGAGACGGGTCGGCCCGTCTCCGAGCTGGTGCTGGAGAGGGACCTGCTGGACGAGACCCGGCTGCAAGGGCTGCTCTCCCCCACGTCGATGACCCGGCCGGTGCGGCCGACGGACACCGGCACCATCCCGACTCTGGAGGAGCAGCTCCCGCCAGCCACGCAGAGCCAGCTCGCGCCCGATACGGCGGCCGATTCCGGGGAGATCACCCGTCTGCCCGGCAGCCCGCCGGAGTCCGAGTCCGAGTCCGAGCCGCGCGACTGAGCTATCAGCTCACTCGTCGGCCTCTTCCATCTTGCCGCGCATCACCAGCTTCGGGTCCGGCGTGCCGACCACCTCGTGGTCCTTGTCCTCGTACTCGAAGCGGGACAGGAAGAACCGCATCGCGTTCAGGCGGGCGCGCTTCTTGTCATTGGAGCGGATGATCGTCCACGGCGCGAACTTCTTGTCCGTGCGGCGGAACATCTCTTCCTTGGCCTGGGTGTATGCCTCCCAGCGGTCCAGGGATTCCAGGTCCATCGGGGACAGCTTCCAGCGGCGCACCGGGTCCAGCTGACGGATCGCGAAGCGGGTGCGCTGCTCCTTCTGGGACACCGAGAACCAGAACTTGGTGACATGGATCCCGGAGTCGACCAGCATCCGCTCGAAATGTGGCACCTGATTCATGAAGGTCTCGTACTGCTCCGGAGTGGCGAAGCCCATCACCCGTTCCACGCCCGCCCGGTTGTACCAGGAGCGGTCGAACAGCACCATCTCCCCCGCAGTGGGCAGGTACTGGACGTAGCGCTGGAAGTACCATTGCCCGCGCTCGCGATCGCTGGGCTTGTTCAGCGCCACCACCCGGGCGGTCCGGGGGTTCAGGTGCTCGGTGAAGCGTTTGATGGTGCCGCCCTTGCCGGCGGCATCCCGACCCTCGAAGATGATGATCGCCTTCTGGTCATGGTCCTCGAGCCAGTACTGGAACTTCAGCAGTTCCACCTGCAGGCGGTACTTCTCCACCTCGTACTCGTCGCGGTCCATGCGTGTGTCGTACGGGTACCCCTCCTGCCACGTGTAGACGGGGTTGCCCTGGGGATCGATGAGGTCCGGATCCGGGGTATGGCCGTCGACGACCGAGTAGCCCTCTTCACGCAGATGCTCGATGTACTCGCGCAGGCTCTGATTGTCCGGGATCTTCACGGTCACTCCTTCGGCATCACATCTTTGGATGGGGTCACTCTAGAACGCCCGCGTATCACCGTGGTGCACAGCGAGCAGGACCGTGCTCGTGTGCCCCGCTCGGAACCCCAGGGGCGCGGCTGGCAGGGAACCCACGGCCACGCCGCCGGTCTCGGCGTTCCCTCCCAGAGCCCGGCGCGGTACCTCCGCAGCCGCCGCGCTGCCGTCGGGCGGGGCCTGGCGCGATGCCGACGGCGGAGGCGCGGCACGGTGCCTCCGCCGCCGGGCGCGGCGCCGGCGGGGGCGGGGCCGGCGGGGGCGGGGCCGGGCGCAGGTCAGTGGGCGAAGTGGCGGGTACCGGTCAGGTACAGCGTGACCCCGGCGGCGCGGCAGGCCTCGATGACGTCCTCATCGCGGATGGACCCGCCGGGCTGGACGATCGCGCGGACCCCGGCGTCGATGAGGATCTGGGCACCGTCGGCGAAGGGGAAGAAGGCGTCCGAGGCGGCGACCGCGCCTCGGGCGCGCTCCGGAGCACTGTCCCCCTCGGCATGCTCGCCCAGGGTGTTGGCGCGGGTCACGGCCAGGCGGCACGAGTCCAGACGGTTGACCTGACCCATGCCGATGCCCACCGCGGCCGAATCCTTGGCCAGCAGGATCGCATTGGACTTCGCGGCTCTCACGGCCCGCCAGGCGAAGGCCAGGTCAGCCAGTGTCTGCTCATCAGCGGCAGCACCGGCCGCGAGGGTCCACCCGGCCGGGTCGTCCCCGGCGGCGTCGAGGGAGTCGACGTCCTGGACCAGGGTGCCGCCCCAGATCTCGCGCAGCTCGACGCCGCGGCCGGGCGCGCCCTCGGTGCGCAGGATGCGCAGGTTCTTCTTGGTGCGCAGCAGCTCGAGGGCCTCGTCCTCGTACGCAGGGGCCAGGACCACCTCGGTGAACACGGGCTTGATCTGCCGGGCCATGGCCACGGTGACCGGACGGTTGGTGGCGATCACCCCGCCGTAGGCGGAGACCGGATCGGTGGCGTGGGCACGGGCATGGGCGGCGGCGATGTCCTCGCCCTCGGCGGCCACCGCGACGCCGCAGGGGTTGTTGTGCTTCATGACGACCACGGCGGGCCGTTCGTGGTCGAAGGCGGCGCGGGCGGCGGCGTCGGCATCGACGTAGTTGTTGTAGCTCATCTCCTTGCCGCCGAGCTGCTCGGCTCCGGCCAGGCCGGGCTCGTCCTCGTCGGTGATCGCCAGGCGCGCCCGCTGGTGGGGGTTCTCCCCGTAGCGCAGCGTGGCGGAGAACCCGGCGGCCACGGCCTCCTCGTGGGGCACGTCCAGGACCCAGGTATCCGCCGGCTCCTGCTGGTCGTCGGCGGGCTCGTCCTGGGCCCCCTCCTCCGCGAGGCGACGGTCGAGCATCCAGTCGGAGATGGCGAGGTCGTACAGAGCGGTGCGCTGGAAGGCGGTGCGCGCCAGCTCGTGACGCTCCTCGAGGGTGAATCCGCCCTCGGCGGCGGCGCGGGCGGCGTCGGCGTAGTCCTCGGGCTCGACGACCACGGCCACGCTCGCGTGGTTCTTGGCGGCGCCGCGCACCATGGAAGGGCCGCCGATGTCGATCTTCTCGATGATCTCGGCGTCGCTGCCGCCCGCCTCGACCGTCTCCTCGAAGGGGTAGAGGTTCACGACCACCAAGTCGAAGGGCGCGATCTCGTGCTGGGCGAGCTGATCACGGTGGGAGGCCAGGTGCTGGTCGGCCAGGATGCCACCGTGCACACGGGGGTGGAGGGTCTTGACCCGCCCGTCGAGCATCTCGGGGAATCCGGTGACCGCTTCGACATCCGTGACCGGCAGGCCCGCCTCCCGGATGGTGGCCCCGGTGGAGCCGGTGGAGACGATCTCGGCGCCTGCCTCGTGGAGGGCGCGGGCGAGGTCGACGATCCCGGTCTTGTCGAAGACCGAGACCAGGGCGCGGCGGATGGGGCGGCGTTCGGTGGTGGTCACGTGACGTGCTCCTATCGGATCGGTGCGATGCGGATTCGGTGCGATACGGATCGCTTCCCTGCAGCGGGCACCCAGGCGGTCGATGCCCACAACCGTCACTCCCCGGTGGTGTGCCACCCGCGCCAGTCGTGTGCCCCCACTCTAGCCGCGCGCGGGTCCAGGCATGGTCAGGATGCGGAGCTGAGACGGCGCACGACGTCGACCAGCAGTGGCTGCTCGGCGTCCTTGATGCGCTGGTGGAGGGTGTCCTCGGTGTCGTCGTCACGGACGTCGACCGCCACCTGGGCGAGGATCCGCCCGGTGTCGACGCCGGCGTCGACCTCGATCACGCTCGCGCCGGTGACCTTCACACCGTGGGCCAGGGCGTCGCGGACGCCATGGGCGCCGGGGAATGACGGCAGCAGGGCGGGGTGGGTGTTGATGATGCGCCCTCCGTGGGCCGCCAGCAGCGGCGGCCCGATCAGCTTCATGAAGCCGGCCAGCACCACCAGCTGCGGGGCATGGGCGGTGACGGCCCGTTCCAGCGACCGGTCCCAGGCCGCACGGTCGGGATGCTCGGACAGGCGCACCACCGTGGTGGGGATCGCGCGGGCGCGGGCGTGCTCGAGACCGCTCGCCTCACGATCGGAGACCACCCCGACCACCTCGAAGGGACTGTGCGGGGTGGCGGCGGCCTCCAGCAGGGCGGCGAGGTTGGAGCCGGTGCCGGAGATCAGGACGACGACGCGGGCGCGGGACACCCGGCCAGGATAAGGGAGAGCGCCGTGGCCGCGGAGGGTCGTTCACAGGTGCGGATCCGGGCACCAGGCACAATAGGAGCGATGAGCAGCGAGCAGAAGAACGATCAGGGCAAGAGTTCCGGCAGGGGCACCGAGGAGACCGCGGCCGCGCGGCACCGTCGTCTCGTCGGCGGGCTGACGGTGGCGCTGCTGGCCTCCTGGCTGCTGATGCTCGCTCCGCTGCCGTTCTCGCTGCTGGCCGGTGTCACCGGCCTGGTCGCCCTGGTGCTGCTGTTCCCGCTGATCGTGCGCTCGCTCAAGGCAGATCGGCGTGGGGTGGCGGTGATGGCGATCGCGGTGGGGATCCCGGCGACCCTGATGGTCGTGGGTATATCCCTGATCACCGCGGTGTTCTACGGCCCGATGTCGCAGATGCAGGAGTGCCGCGCATCTGCCATCACCGAGCAGGCCCTGAGCCAGTGCGATCAGCAGGCCCAGGAGTCGTTGTCCAGCTGGGTCACCGATCTGGTCGGCGGCTGAGTCGTACCTCGGTCTCGGCGCCGTCCTCGTCCTGGTCGCCGTGCTCGGCCGTCCCCGCATCATCGAGCTGATCGTCGGGGACGGGCTCCTGGTCGTGCTCGTCGGCGCCGGGCTCCGCCTCGGCGCCTGGGTTCCCGTCGGCCCCTCGGTCGTCATCGCCGGCCGCACCGTCCGTGACGGCGGCCGCACCGTCCGCGTCAGCCACCGCGCGTTCCTCGACGCTCTCGCCGGCGGGCTCCCCCGACCCGGGCTCATCGGGTCCGGGCTCACCCGCCCCGGGCTCATCGGGTCCGGGCTCGTCCGCCGGAGCTGACGTGGCGGCCGCGGCCTGGGAACGCTCTGCCTGCTCGGCGACCTCGACCTTCTCCCGCAGCCGGGCGATCTGCCGCTTGCTCCACGGGATCACCGGGGTGGCCAGGACGGCGGCGACCAGGGCCGTGGCGAGCAGCGCCATCGCGACCAGCGGCCCTGCCAGGGTGCCCATCCGCGGGCCCAGGTGCACCAGCCGACCGTCGCCGATCCCACCCGTGGACAGGCCCGCGATCAGCAGCACCGCCACTACCACCGCCACCGGGTAGGTGCCCCAGGCGATGAGACGGTCGCGCAGCGGGAGCTCCTCGATCTCGGGCATCAGTCGCACGGCTCCGAGCGCCACCGGGATCGCCGGCAGCACCAGCAGCACCGGGAACCAGGCCGGGAACTGCCCTGGTCCGGGCAGCGCGGCCAGCATCGGCAGGGCCGGCAGGACGCCGGTCTCGGCTCCGCTCAGCGAGATCTCGGTCCCGGTGCCCACCCCGACGGAGCCTCCGAGCAGCACCACCAGCGCCCACGCCGCCAGCAGGGGGAGCAGGGCCAGCTGAATCAGGGTCAGCACGAGACCGCCGACGATCCCCGGTGAGAGCTCGTCGAAGAGCGCGGACTGAGCGGGCACTGCCGTCAGCAGCATCACCACGGTCGCGAGCATCCCGAGGAAGGCCAGGCCGATCACCGCGATCGTCGCCGACCGCACCACGGCGTCGAAGGGCCGGGGCAGCAGGTCCAGCACCCGCACGCCCGGAACGTCCTCGGTGGTGGGACGGCGCAGCGACCACAGGATCCCGGCCAGTCCCCCGACCACTGCCACCAGCGCCCCGGAGACCACCGCGGAGGTCACCACCGGGCTGCTGTCCACGCTGCGTCCGATGGCGGCGAGCACACCGATCCCGATCATGTAGGTCGCGGCATAGGCCCCGAGCGCTCCCCCGGCGTCGCGCACACCGCGCGTGCGCAGTGCCCCGTCGTCGCGCACCAGCTCCAGCGCCCGCCCTACGCGGCGCATCCCCACCGCGGAGATCACCATGAGCAGGCCGAGCAGCCCGAAGGGCGTCAGCGTGACCGCACCGTCGACGCTGCCCGTGCTCAGCACCAGTCCCCCGCCGTGACCCAGCACCAGGATGTTCAGTCCGATGAGCACGGCATCCAGCACGGTCGCAGAGGACTGCGTCCCCGCCACCTGTGCGGCCAGTGCCGGGACCACCACCACCGCCAGCGCGGTCCCCAGGGACACGACGGCGGCGAGGACCCCGCGCACCAGTGGTGCCGCGACACCTTCGCTGCTGCTCACTCGATGCTCCGCCCCTCCGCCGATGTCGTGGTGACCGCGTCCGCCCCATGGGGCGGACGCTGCGGCCCGCAGCCCCGGGACCGGGACCGCGGGGTCCATGGTCGCACCCCCCGCGGCCGCCGCCGTGCATCTGCGGACGGGAGGCAGGTCACGTCGCGGGGCGGCTCAGGTGTCGCATAATGACAAGGATGTCCGAGCCGGTCCTGCCTCCCCCGTCCTCCCGCGTCGGAGTGTCTGCCGAGACCCTGATCGTGCGCACCCAGCGCATCGAGGAGCCCGTCCAGCTGGTCGACCACATTCCCGCCGGGGTCAGCGCCGCCTGGTTGCGCCACGGGCAAGGGGTGGTCGCTCTGGGCACGGCCTGGGCGGTGCACACGGCCGGACCCCACCGCTTCGCTGCGGCCAGCGCCGCCTTCCGGGCCCAGGCCGCCACGGCCGTCGTCGACGATGAGGTCCGTGCCCGCGCCAGCGGGCTGATCGGTCTGGGCAGCTTCTCCTACGCCGACGGCTCCGAGCGCCCCTCCGTGCTGATGGTGCCGCGAGCGGTGCTGGGGGTCGACGAGGGCGAGGCGTTCCTGACCGTGGTCGGAGTCGGTGAGGAGCCCGAGCTGCCGGACTCATGGCAGGACCTGTTCCCCTCCACGCCATCGCCTGCTGTCCGCGCCCCCGGCAGGCCGGTGGACGAGCTGGAGCTGGAAGCCGACCACACCCCGGAGGAGTACCGCGCACTGGTGCAGCAGGCCGTCTCTGCCATCGCCTCCGGCCGGGCCGCCAAGGTGGTGCTGTCCGAGCGCACCACCGTCCGCTCCACCGAGCGTCTGGACCCGGCCGTGCTGCTGGCCCGGCTGGCACGCGCCTATCCGAGCACCTGGGTGTACCACCTGGACGATGTGATCGGGGCGAGCCCGGAGATGCTCGCCCAGACCGATGGGGGCCGGGTGTTCTCCCGGGTCCTGGCCGGTTCCCGCTCCGCCTCGGACGACGGGGAGCTGGCCGAGGCGGATCGCCGGGCCTTCCGCGCCGACGCCAAGGAGCTGTCCGAGCACGCCTTCGCGGTCGACTCCGTGCTGGAGCGGCTCGAGGGCCTGGCCGAGGACATCTGCGTCTCCCCCGAGCCCTTCGTGCTGCGACTGCCCGGCCTCGAGCACCTGGCCTCCGATGTCAGCGCCCAGCTGCTCCCGGGAGCGACCAGTCTGGATGTGGCCGCCCGGCTCCACCCCTCGGCCGCCGTGTCGGGCACACCGCGCCAGGAGGCCGACGAGATCATCGCCCGGCTGGAACCACACGACCGCGGCGGCTACGCCGCCCCGGTGGGCTGGATGAACGCCCACGGCGACGGGCAGTGGGCGATCGCGCTGCGCATGGCCCACCTGGTCTCCGACCACGAGGTCCAGCTGCAGGCCGGCGGCGGCCTGGTCGCCGCCTCGGACGCCGTCTCCGAACATGCCGAGGTGCTGGTCAAGATGCGTCCGATGCTGCAGGCCCTGCGGGGCGAGCAGCACTGAGACCGGCGGCCCCGGCCACCGGGGCCGGCCCGGTCAGCCCCCGGTGCCCAGGGTGACCCCGATCGTCTCCTGCTCGTCCCCGCGCAGCACGGTCAGGGTGTGCTCGGAGCCGACGGGCAGCCCGCGCACCACCCCGGTCAGCGCCGCCGCGCCGCCGACGGTGACGTCGTCGACAGCGGTGATCAGGTCGCCCTCTTCCAACCCGGACTGCTGAGCAGGGCTGCCGGGCTCCACCGAGATCACCTCCGCGCCGCGATGAATGACCTCGCCGACCGTCCGCGAACCGTCGCTGCTGGTGACACCGAGGAAGGCGTGCTCGACGTCGCCGCTGGAGGACAGCTGCTCAGCGATCATCGAGGCGGTATCGGCGGGGATCGCGAACCCGAGCCCGATGCTGCCGGCCTGTCCGGAGGCGTCGGGGATCCCGGCGATCGCGGTGTTGATGCCGATCACCTGCCCGGAGGCATCGACCAGCGGGCCACCGGAGTTGCCCGGGTTGATGGCGGCATCGGTCTGGATGGCGGAGGTGAAGGTGGCGTCGGAGCCGTCGGTCTCCTCCCCCTCGGTGGTCACCGGACGATCCTTGGCCGAGATGATGCCGGTGGTGACGGTGTTCTCCAAGCCCAGCGGGGTGCCGACCGCCATCACCGGCTGTCCGACCTCGACATCCGAGGAGGTGCCGAAAGTCGCCGGCTGCAGCCCCTCGGGAGGGTTGGCCATTCGCAGCACCGCCAGGTCCGCGGTGGGATCGGATCCGATGACCTCCGCGGAGTACGACAGCCCGTCGCTGAGGGTCACCTGGATCTCTCCTCCCTCACCGACCACATGGGCGTTGGTTAGGATGGATCCGTCTTCGTCGAGGACGACTCCGGTGCCCTGGCTGCTTCCTCCCGATCCCGCGATCTGGATCGCCACCGCGCTGGGTGCGACCCGGTCGGCGACCGCGCTCCAGTCGACGTCCTCCGGGGCGAGTGCGGCCGGGCTGGCCTCGGTGGTGGCGGGAGCCTGAGGCGACTGCGAGGTGCTCGGCGCCGTCAGTGGCTCCACGACCTGGTCGTAGGCGATGACTCCTCCCAGCGTCATCCCGCTGGACAGCAGCACGCCCACTGCGACCAGGGCGGTCACACCGCCCCAGCCCGGCCCTCGACGCCGATCGGGAGCGCCCGGGCCCGAGGGTGAACCGCCGGAGGCAGGTGGAGTGCCCGGGCCCGAGGGTGAACCGGCGGCGGGCGGAACGCCCTGGCCGCCCTGCGCGTGCGGCGCGGCCCAGCCGGACTCGGGAGCGGCTGCGGCGCCGCCGGGTCCGAAGGGTGCTGCCGGACCTGCGGGGGTGGCGGGCCGGGACGGGTCCGGGGTCTGATCGGGGTATCGCTCGTCATGCACAGGTTCATGGGACCACAGAAGTTCAGGAACTCGGCGAGAGTGGGCTGGGTCCTTCCTGGACAACGATCATCCGCAACCCGGTGGCCGGCGTCGCCAGGGCGGCGGGCAGACCGTCGACGTCGACCGTACGGGCGCTGGCCCCGAGCGCCGCCGCGGCCGCTGCCAGATCCGTGCCGTGCGGCGTGGTGAAGAAGCGCCGCAGCAGTTCCGGGGGCGCCGCGGCGTGCTCGAGTCCGGCGAAGATGCGCCCGCCGCCGTCGTCGACCACCACCAGGTCCAGCTCGGGGGTCTGCTCATCGGGGCCGATGATCAGGCCGGTCAGGTCGTGCAGGGCGGTCAGATCGCCCATCAGTGCCCGGACCCGGCCGGCGGTCCGCTGCCCGCTGCTCGGGGGCCGGCTGTCCTGGCCGCTCGCGGTCGGGTCATCCCGCGAGTCCCGCCCGGTCCGAGCCCGTTCCCTCGTGTGGGCCAGAGCAATGCCCCCGGCCACAGAGGTGGTGCCGTCGATGCCGGCCAGGCCACGGTTGGCGATCACCCGGCCCGGGGTGCTCCCGGCCCGCTGCTCGAGGTCGCGCACCAGGCTCGAAGAACCCAGCACCAGGATGTCGCCGGCCGTGGTGGCCTGCCACACCGCGAGCGCGGCGCGCTGCTGCCAGCTCGGCTCGCCCGCGGCGCGAGAGACCCGTTGGGCGGCCTCCCGCCAGGCCTCCAGCCACCGGGCAGGGGCCGGAGCTCCCCGCCCGTCCGCGGCGGGCACCACGAGCTGGGCGCGGCGGGCGGCGTCGGTCCAGTCCGCGCCGGGATCAACCACGATCACGTCGACGTCGTCCGCGCCCAGCAGTGCACCGATGACCGGCCGGGACAGGGTGGGGCGACCGAAGACGATCGCCCGGCTCGGCCGCAGAGCATGGTCGCGGTCGGCCATCACCTCGGCGAGCAGCGCGGGGTAGCCGGGCACGAGCGTCTCGCCGTCGCGGGCGCCGGAGCTGGGCTCGGCCAGCAGCGGCAGGCGGTGACGATGGGCGAACCGGGTGGCCGCGGCACCGGCGCCGTCCCCGGCGACCACGACGGTGGCGCCGTCGACCGGCACCGGCTGCGGGTGCGGGGCGCCGCGGTCGGCGCGGCGGGTGAGCACGATCGGTGCGGGCTCCTGGCCGTCAGCGGATTCCGGGCAGCGGGGACGGGATCCGGGGGCTGCGGGCACCAGGGGGTCGCGGAAGCCGAGGTTCAGATGCACCGGGCCCGGGTGTTCGCCGGTGGCCGCGGCGAAGGCACGGGCAGCGGTGGACACGGCGGTGCGCAGCTCGACGGGGGTTGCCGCGTCTGCGTTCGGCGCCGGCAGGTCGGCCTCGAACCGCACCAGGGAGGAGAACAGGCCCGCCTGGCGGGTGGTCTGGTTCGCCCCCACCCCTTTCAGCTCCGCCGGTCGATCCGCGGTGAGCACGAGCAGCGGGATGCGGGAGTGGTGGGCCTCCATCACCGCGGCCAGCAGGTGCGCCGTGGCTGTCCCGGACGTGGTGACCACGGCGGCGGGGCGGGCCGGGTCATGTCGTGAGATGCCCAGAGCCGTGAACGCCGATGCCCTCTCGTCGATGCGCACGTGCGCATCGAGCTGGCCGGCGACCTGCCCCTCGCCCAGCGCGTAGACGAGCGGGGCGGAGCGGGAGCCGGGAGCCAGGACGACGTCCCCGGTGCCCAGCGCAGCCAGGGCGCTCCAGATCGCGACCGCCGCGTCGACCGCCCCGGAGCCGGTCGGGCGCGGGGCCTCGAGACGGGACCGGGGGAACGTCGCGGGCACATCGGGCATGGTCACAGGGTAGTGCCGGAGGCGGAGCTCACAGCCGACTCGCGCACTGTTCCAGGCGCCGCTGCCAGCGGGAGTTCAGCTCCGGGTCCGCGGCGTGGCGGGCGAGCAGCTCCTCGTCCGGGACCGGCCGCGTCACCGGCAGCCGCCCGTCCTCGGCGTGCAGGGGCCGGGCGACGAGATCACCGGTGAGCAGGGTCGCGGTGCCCAGACCGCAGGCGTGGTCCAGCTCGGGCAGGGCACCGGCCAGGGCGAGCCCGGCGCTGAGCCCGATGCTGGTCTCCAGGGCGGAGGAGACCGCCACCGGCAGGCCCGCCTGATCGGCCAGGTCCAGGCAGCGGCGCACCCCGCCGAGCGGCTGGGCCTTCATCACCAGCACGTCGGCCGCCTCCGCGCGGGCCACCCGCAGCGGATCCTCGGCGCGCCGCACCGACTCATCGGCCGCGATCGGGACGTCCAGGCTGCGGCGCACTGCCGCGAGCTCCTCGATCGAGGCACAGGGCTGCTCGGCGTACTCCAGCCCCCCGGCGGCGCGGTCCAGCACCGGCAGGGCCTCCAGCGCCTCCTGCAGAGTCCAGGCGGCGTTGGCATCGATGCGCAGGCGGGCGTCGGCTCCCAGCGCCTCGCGGACCGCCTCCAGGCGCTGGGCATCCTCGGTCAGGCTCGAGCCAGGATCGGCCACCTTGACCTTGGCCGTGGAGGCCCCGCCCACCCGAGCCAGGCGCGCGGCCAGGGCAGGGGCGACAACAGGGATGGTGGCGTTGACGGGGATGTCCGTGCGCCACGGGGACGGCCGTTCCTGGCAGGCATCGGCGATCGCGGCCTGCAGCCACGGCAGCGACTGCTCGGCGTCGTAGTCCCAGAACGGGGAGAACTCCGCCCAGCCGGCCGGGCCGTGCAAAAGCAGCCCGTCCCGTTCTGTGATGCCGCGGAACCGAGTGGTCAGGGGGATCGACCAGGCCACCACGCGGTCGATGCCGCGGGCGCTCAGCTGGGAGGGAATTCGCATGCCTCCGAGGGTAGCGGGACGGCAGGATGGTCTGGTGCCCACCTCTGACGACGTGAACTCCCGCCACGACCACGATCACGGCCTGCGCCCGCTCCGCCCCGAGGATGCGCCCGCCGTGCTCGCCGCGTACCGATCCGCCACCGACATGGCTCGGCAGGGAACGGTGACCACCCTTCAGCAGGCGCGCACGCAGGTGAGCTGGCTGCTCGCCGAGGATCGGCAGGCGACCGCGATCGTCGACCGGGAGGACACTCTGGTCGGCTTGGTGGCGATCAGCATCGACCGGGCGAACCTGCTCGGCTGGTTCTTCTACTGGCTGCACGCCGCCCACCGCGGGCAAGGGCTGGCAGCACGGGCAGCGGCGGCCGTCGCAGACCGCGCGCTCGCACCGCCGGTCGACGGCGGCTGGGGTCTGGAGCGCCTCGAGCTCGGGCACCGCGTGACCAATCCCGCATCCGGAGCCGTGGCCAGGGCGGCCGGATTCGTGCCTGAAGGCACGGAACGGCAGAAGTTCCGGATCGGCGAGGAGCGCGTGGACGTGCTCACCTACGGGCGGCTGCGCAGCGATCCCTCCCCCACTGTCCCCGGCCTCGCCTGGCGCGAGCGCCCGGGAGCCGGTGGCCGAGGCGGTGGCGCCGACTATCCTGGTGGGCATGACCGTCGCTCCTGACCCCCTGCCCCGCCAGGTCTCCGACACCTTCGATCCTCGGCTCTGGCGGGAGGTGGAAGCGGCCGAGCACGGTGGCCCCGAGCTCACCGACATCACCTATCACCGGGCCGTCGAGCGCGTTGACAGCCCCGATGGCGAGCGGACCGTGCGCGACCTGCCCACGGTGCGCATCGCGTTCGACCGCCCGCAAGTCCGCAATGCCTTCCGCCCCCATACGGTCGACGAGCTGTACCGGGCCCTGGACCACGCCCGTCTGGACACCGGGGTGGGCGTGATCCTGCTGACCGGCAACGGCCCCTCCCCCCGGGACGGTGGCCATTCCTTCTGCTCCGGCGGCGACCAGCGCATTCGGGGTCGATCCGGCTACGAGTACTCGGAGGCCGAGGAACTCACGGACACCCGCCCGGTGCGCACCGGCTCCTCGGGCCGACTGCACATCCTCGAGGTCCAGCGCCTGATCCGCACCATGGGCAAGGTCGTCATCGCGGTGGTGAACGGCTGGGCGGCCGGCGGCGGCCACTCCCTGCACGTGGTGGCGGACCTGAGCATCGCCTCGCGGGAGAACGCCCGCTTCAAGCAGACCGACGCGGACGTCGGCTCCTTCGACGGCGGCTTCGGATCGGCGTACCTGGCCAAGCAGGTCGGGCAGAAGCGGGCCCGGGAGATTTTCTTCCTCGCCGAGGAGTACTCGGCCCAGGACGCCTACGACTGGGGCGCAGTCAACCGGGTCGTCGATCACGAGCGGATCGAGCACGAGGCGCTGGCGATGGCGGCGACCATCGCCACCAAGTCCCCACAGGCCGTGCGGATGCTGAAGTTCGCCTTCAACCTGGCCGATGACGGTCTCATGGGCCAGCAGGTCTTCGCCGGGGAGGCCACCCGCCTGGCGTACATGACCGACGAGGCCGCCGAAGGGCGCGACGCCTTCCTCGAGAAGCGCGCACCGGACTGGTCGAGCTTCCCGCATCCGCAGGGCTGAGACGGGGATGAACACAACGGGCACCCACCGCGGTCCGGGCAGCCGCCACGCGACCGGCACGAGCGAGTGCGACGGGCGCAGGACCGGCGGGAGCGGAGCCGACGAGAGCAGCGGGGCCGAGGGACAGGAGGATGCCCGGCCTTGGTCGGTGCCTCCCCCCTATGACGCCTCCGGCGCCTCCCTGAGCGCTCACAGCGATGCGATCGGGCAGATGATGGCCGGCCGGGCACGGCTGTGGCTGGGGCCCTTCGAGCCGCCCCCGCGGCTTCCCGCCGGGTGGGAGGACACCGCGCTGGTGGTGCCCACCTCCGGCTCGACCGGGATCGCCAGAGCCGTAGCCCTCGACCTCCAGGCCCTGCTGGCCTCGCAGGACGCCACCGCGCAGCTGCTGGCCGAGGACCCGGCGCTGGCCGCGAGCAGCGGCCACGGGTTCTGGCTGCCACTGCTGCCTCCCACCCATATCGCCGGGGTGCAGGTGATCGCGCGCGCCCATCGCACCGCCCAGGCGCTGGAACTGGGCTCTGCCGCCCTGCCCCACCCGCTCCCGGACCTGCGAGGACATTTCGACTCCGCGGCCTTCGTAGCGCTCGCCGAACCGGCTCTCGAGCAGGCCGAGGAGGCCGGGCTGCCGGCCCTGACCTCGCTGGTGCCCACCCAGCTGACCCGGATCGTGACCGGGGCGACCGGGGCCGATGCCCGAGCCCGGGCGGTGCTGCGCCGCTTCGCCGCCGTGCTGGTGGGCGGGGCGGCCACCCGGGACGATGTGCTCGCCCGCGCCCGTGCCCAGCGGATCGCGGTGCGCACCACCTACGGCTCCTCGGAGACCGCCGGAGGCTGTGTCTACGACCGGCGCTGTCTGCCCGGGGTCCACCTGCGCCTGCAGTCCCCGGACGCGGACGGCGCAGGCCGTCTGGTGATCTCCTCCCCCACCCTGGCCACCGGGTACCTCACCGCGGACGGCGACGCCGACACCACCTCCTTCGCGGGTCCGTCCACCTCCTCCCCCTCGGGCAGCGGCATCCGCCGGGACCTGCCCGAGGGAGCCTCAGCGCCCCTGCGCTCCTTCACCACCTCCGACCTCGCCACGATCGAGGACGACGGCGCCCTGACCGTGCTGGGCCGGGCCGACGACGTGATCAATACCGGCGGGCGCAAAGTGCTGCCCCAGGACGTGGAGCGGGCCCTCGACCGCTCCCTGATGCTGCGCGGGCTGGTGCGCGCCGGGGTGGTGGTCGGCGTCGAGGACCGCGACTGGGGGCAACGGGTCGAGGCCCTGGTCACCCTCGAGCCGGGGGTCGAGCCCGAGGAGGCGCCCGCGCTGGTACGTGCGGCCCTGCGGACCGCTGAGGTCCCCTCACATCAGATCCCCAAGCGCGTGCACGTGGTCGAGCAGCTGCCGCTGCTGGGCATCGGGAAGATCGACCGTGCGGCAGCGCGGGCCCTGGCGGCCGGACGCGCCGGGCCCTGAGCCGCGCCCTCTGCGCCGCGTGCCCCGCTGCCCCACCGCATCCCGCGCGCCCCGCCACCGGGCCGCATCGCGCCCCACCGACTAGGTATCCTTGACCGGGCCGTTCGTCGGCCTGTTCCCCCCAGCCCCGTCCCCGAGGAGCAGCATGGCCACGGCGTCCCAGTGGGTGCAGGGTTCACGCCCCCGCACCTGGCCCGCAGCGGTCGCCCCGGTGGCCGCCGGCACCGGCGCCGCCGTCTGGGAGCTGCAGCAGGCCGCCGCCGGACCCGACTGGGCGATCGTCGTCCCCCGGGCCCTGCTGGCTCTGGCGGTGGCGCTGTCCCTGCAGATCGGCGTGAACTACGCCAATGACTACTCCGACGGGGTCCGCGGCACCGACGACGACCGAGTGGGGCCCTTCCGGCTGACCGGTTCGGGGGCCGCGCCCCCGGCTGCGGTCAAGCGTGCCGCCGTCGGCTCTCTGGCGGCCGGGGCGCTGTTCGGGGTGGTGCTGATCGCGCTGGCCGGGATCTGGTGGATGCTGATCATCGGTGCCGCCGCCGTGGCCGCCGCCTGGTTCTACACCGGCGGGAAGAAGCCCTACGGCTACCTGGGGCTGGGCGAGCTGTTCGTGTTCGTGTTCTTCGGTCTGGTCGCGGTCAACGGCACCACCTACGCCATCACGCTGCAGATCGGCGCGGTGGGCCTGCTGGCCTCGGTGGCGGTAGGGCTGTTGGCGGTGGCGATCATGCTGACCAACAATCTGCGCGACATCCCCACCGACAGCGTCTCCGGCAAGCAGACCCTGGCGGTCAGACTGGGCGATCGCGGCAGCCGGCTGCTCTACACGGCGAGCGTGTTCGTGCCGTTCCTGGCGATGGTCCCGGTGATCGTGTGGCAGTGGCCCGCGGCCCTGGTGCTGCTGGCTCTGCCGCTGGCCGCCCGGCCGGCACGCACCGTGCTGGGCGGTGCGACGGGCCGCGAGCTGATCCCGGTGCTGGTAGCGACCGGGCGGTTGGAGCTGGTGTTCTCCCTGCTCCTGCTCATCGGTCTGGTGGTGTGAGCGGGTCCTGACCGTCCTCGTCGGAGGGGCTCGAGGGCAGATCGGCCGGGCCGGCCCCCGGGGCCTCGGGCTCCGCGTCCTGCTGCGGCGTCGACTGCCCGCCGACGCCATCGTCCTCGAGCGGCGCCTCGTCCTCGGCGTCGTCCTCGTCGAGCAGAGCGTCCTCCTCGGCGGCGTCCTCGTCGAGCCTCTGGCCCTTGCGCTCACGGCGACGGTCATCGGCTTCCTTCCAGCGCATCGCCGCGCTGTCGCGCAGCCGGTTCAGCGCCAGGATCGAGATCAGCATCGCGATCAGGGCCGCCAACACCCCGGCCAGGATCACCCCCATGCCGGCCACCGTGAGCAGCCACCAGATCACTGCCCACAGGGCGAGCCGGAGGACCCCGTACAGAACCATGTCGCGCATGAGGTCAGGGTAGAACGCCAGGATGGGAAGCAGCCCCACGCGGCATCGGAGAGGCTCCACCGATCACCCGGCGCGCCACCCCGGCCGCTCGATCGGACCGCCGCACCACCGACGATCAGCTGGGTTGCCTAGACTTCCGCCATGCTCCGAGCGATCATCCCCGTTGCCTCCGTCGCCGTGACGATCTTCGCGCTCGCGGACTGCGTCCAGACCAAGGATGACCGGGTCCGCGGGATCCCGAAGTGGGCATGGATCGTGCTGGTGGTGCTGATCCCGTGGGTAGGGCCGATCACCTGGCTGGTGGTGGGAAAGGACCGCTCCCAGGGCGACGGCGGGCAGCCCGGCCGAGCACCACGCCGCCAGGGCCCGCTGGCCCCCGATGAGGATCCTGAGTTCCTGCGCAAGCTCGACGAGGACATCCGCCGCGAGCGGCGCAGCCGGGAGCGGGAGCTGCGGGAGCGTCAGGCCGGCCAGGAGAGCCCGGTCGAGCTCCCGGACGATGACGACCCCGAGCCCGGCTCGCCGCCGGAACGGAAGCCCGACGACGAGTCCTGAACCGGCTCGGAGCTCGAGCAGGCGGTCCTGCTCAGAGTCCCGAGCAGGGGGGGTGCTCAGAGCCCTGAGTAGGAGTGCAGACCGTTGATCACCGTGTTGACGATCGTGTAGTTGAACACGACCGCCACGAAGCCCGCCAGCGCCAGCCAGGCCGCGCGGGTGCCGCGGAAGCCTCCGGTGGCCCGCGCATGCAGGTAGGCGGCGTAGATCACCCAGATGATGAACGTCCACACCTCCTTGGGGTCCCAGCCCCAGTAGCGTCCCCAGGCCTCACGCGCCCAGACCGCCCCGAAGATCAGGGTGAAGGTCCAGCACACGAAGGCGATCGAGTGGATCCGGAAGCTCAGCGCCTCCAAGGGCTTCGAGGTGGGCAGGCGATCCAGCACGTGCCCGACGCGGCCCCAGTGCTCGGGATGTTCCTCCCCCGCCGCCACCTTCGCGGCCAGCGCCTTCTCGTGCTTGGCACGCAGCAGCTGGAGCATGGCGACCAGGGCACCGAGGATCGACAGGGAGGTGGCGATGATCGCCACCCCGATGTGGATGATCAGCCAGTGCGAGTTCTGCAGGCTCGGGGTCAGGGCGGCGGCCGGGACGATCCAGAACGTCTGTGCCAGCAGCAGCACCAACAGGATCGCCCCCACCACGAAGGTTCCCAGAGCCCGCAGCTCACGACGACGGATGGAGAACAGCAGGAACAGCAGCATCACGATCACGGTGCTGGTGGTGGCGAACTCGTACATGTTCGTCCACGGCACCCGCTGGGTGGCCGCCGCCCGCAGGGCCACGCCGACCGCATGCAGCACCCCCGCAGCGCAGCTGAGCAGGAACGCGAAGGTCTGCGGGGACATCGACCGTGCCGCGGCCCCCGAGCCGGCGTCCTCGGCGGCCGGCGCCTGCAGCAGGGATCCCGCGCTGTCGGCGGGGGCCCCGCTCCCGTCACCGTCGGCGCGGGCCTCACTCCCGACGTCATCGCCGGGCACCGGGCTCGACGCGCCGTGAGAGGGAGCTGCGGCGGTTCCCACCGGCACGGCCTGGGCATCGGCCTCGGCGCGCTCGCGGGCGGCCAGGCGGGCGTCGCTGCGGCGCTGCGAGCTCGAGGCGAGATCGGCGGAGAACCCGATCAGTGCGAGCACGTACAGCACGATCGAGACGACGATGGCGAGGTTGGAGACCTCTGCCAGCTGCTGGTTGATCACTGTGAGCTTCCTCCAGGGGTGTCATCACGGGCCGCCTCCGGCGGCGCAGAGTCCGGTCCCGGGTCACCATCGTGCGTCGAGACCAGCCGATCGGCCAAGGCCTGCACGTCGGATTCGAGAGCGGGGTCATCGCTGCGGGCCAGGCCGGCGACCTCGAGGACGAGGCCCCCGGCCTGCTCGGTCACCCGCACCCACACCCGGCGGCGGGGCACGAACAGCGAGGCCACCAGGCCCGCGACCGCGGCGAGCGCCGAGACCAGCACCCAGACCTCGAAGGGGTCATGGGCGATGTCGAAGGCCGCATAGCGGCTCACGCCGTCGAGGGCGAGCACCGAGCCGTCCGGGAGCTCATACTCCTCGCCGGGGGCCAGCCGGATCAGCACCGGGTTGCCGTCCTCGCCGGTGACCGCCTCGAGCTCGGAGATGTCGACCTCGTAGGCGTTGCGGGGAACCCCCTCGTCCAGCCCGAGGTCGCCGTGGTAGGCGGTCACCGCGATCTCCGGCCGCACCAGGTCCGGGTACTCGGAGTGCGGGCCCTGCTCATCGATCACCCCGGTGGGCAGGAAGAAGCCCACCACGGCGGTCTGCTCGGGCTGGGCGTCGGGAGCCTTGAGCACCAGCTGCGAGGTGTAGCCCATATCGCCCATCGGGATGGTGATCAGCGGGCCCTCGGCGACGACGGTGCCTTCGGGGTCGGTCAGGGTGAGTTCGGGGGCGTAGCCGTTCCCGAGCAGGTACATCGACGCGCCGTCCACGGTGAGCGGCTTGTTGACCTGCAGAGTCTGCGCGAACTGCTCCTCCCCGGGGGTGGTCACCAGCACGTCGGCCTCGAAGGACAGCGGCTCCCCGAAACTCTCCGGGGTGCTGCCGTCGCCGTAGCTGGCGCGGAACTCCTCGAGGGTGAACTGGAAGGGCGGCAGCTGGGAGGAGTCGAACCAGGGCCCGGGCTCGAAGGAGTCGTACTGGGTCAGGGAGTTGGAGAACCCTGCCCCCTCGACCACCGTGATCTGGCCGCGGTAGCTGGTCAGATGACCGCCGGCGACGCACACCAGCACTCCCACCAGGGCGATGTGGAACAGCAGGTTCCCGCTCTCGCGCAGCAGCCCCCGTTCGGCGCTGACCGAGCCCCCTCCCGGCTGCGCGGTGCGGTCCGTGCGGTAGCGGGATCGCCGCAGGGCGCGGTGGGCCGCGGCCAGCAGCGGCTCGGCATCACCGGCGGGTAGCTCGGTTCTGGTGTACCCGGTGAAGCGGCTCAGCCGGGACGGCGTGCGCGGCGGCTTGGAGCGCAGCTGCCTCAGGTGCACCCCGATGCGCGGGACGATGCAGCCGATCAGGGAAATGAACAGCAGGAGATAGATCGCCGAGAACCACGGCGAGGAGAACACCTCGAAGAACCCCAGGGTGTCGAGGATCTCGCCCCAGCGGCCGTGCTCGGCCAGGTACTGATCGGTCAGACCCGGGTTGACGCTGCGCTGGGGGTACAGCGATCCGGGTACCGCCGCGATCGCCAGCAGCATCAGCAGGATCAGGGCGGTCTGCATGCTGGTCAGCTGCCGCCACAGGAACAGCAGGGTGCCGCGCAGACCCAGGGCGGGCGCGGTGACGGCGGCGCGCTTGGAGCTGAAGGAGCTCGACTCGCTGCGCGGACGCTCTCCCGCCGCCGCAGCCTGTTCGGGCTGCTCCGGCTGCTGCGTCGGCCCCGCCTGCGCCGCAGGCTCTGCGCCGGGGGTGGGGGCCTCCTGCGCTCCGCGAGCCGCGTGCGGCTCGCGCCGCCGGCCCTGGTCGTCCGGCCCCTGGGGCGAGGTCTGGTCGCTCATCACACCACCGGTTCGAAGGTCGAGATCGCACCGGCCAGGTCGTTCATCCAGGCCGACCAGATGCCGGTGACCAGCAGCACGCCGATGCCGATCAGCAGGGCCCCGGACAGCAGACCGATGGTGCGGCGATGCCTGGCCAGGGCCTTGCTCACGCCCAGGGCCCGCTCGAACAGCAGGGCGAAGGCCACGAAGGGCAGGCCCAGCCCCAGCGAGTATGCCAGGGCCAGGATCCCTCCGCGCAGGGCGGCGCCGTCACCGGTGCCATCCAGCGACAGCGCCACGATCGCGGCGTAGGTGGGGCCGATGCAGGGCGTCCAGCTGAGGCCGAAGATCAGGCCCATCAGGGGTGCGCCGAGCAGACCGGCGTCGGGCTTCTTCCCCGACGAGGGCCGGCCGCCGCTGAGCCCGGGGAACACCCCCATGAACACCAGTCCCATCACGATCACCACCGCGCCGGCGATGCGGTTGATCCACACCGCGTGCGCCTGCAGCAGATAGCCGACTGCCCCGGCGAAACCGCCCAGCAGCATGAACACCACCGCGAACCCGGCCACGAAGAGCAGGGAGCCGGCGACCATGCGTCCGGTGCCGGGACGTCCCGGGCCACCCCGGCCTCGCGGGCGCCCACCCCTGCCGCGAGCGGCGCCGACGCCCACGGCGCCCTGCCCTGCCAGCCCGGAGACATAGCCCAGGTAGCCGGGGACCACCGGCAGCACGCAGGGGGAGAGGAAGGCGACGAGGCCGGCGGCAGCGGCCACCGCGACCGCCAGCAGCAGCGATCCGGACAGCGCGGTGGCCTGGAAGGCCTCTCCGATCTCGGCGATCATTCGGCCAGCACCCGATCGATCATCGCGCGCAGCGTGGAGGGCTCGAGGGCGCCGGAGATCCGTGCGGCCACGCGCCCCTCGCGGTCCAGCACCAAGGTGGAGGGCACGGCGTTGGGGGCCACCTGCCCGCGCAGGGCGTACATGATCTGGGCATCCTGGTCGGGCAGCGAGGGGTAGGTGATCCCGTAGCGCTCCTCGAAGGCCTGCGCGGGACCGGCGGCGTCACGCACGTTGACACCGATGAAACGCACCCCGTCTTCGGCGTACTCCTGACTGATCTCCTGCAGGTCGGGCGCCTCCTTGCGGCAGGGCGGGCAGGAGGCGTACCAGACGTTGATCACCAGCACCTCGCCGTCGTGGTCCGCGGTGGCGAACTCCTCGCCGTCGTAGGTGGTGCCCGAGAACTCCAGCGGCTCACCGCGATCGTCGGCGGCGATCTCGCTGCTGACCCCGTCGCCGGCCACGTAGCCGCTCTCATAGCGGTCACTGGTGTCATCGCCGCAGGCGGCGAGCACCGCTGCGGACACCGCTGCACCGGTCGCACCCAGCAGGCACCGGCGGGTGGGGCGTGGGGGCAGGCTCATGCGAGCTTGCCCCCTGTGGCATCGACTGCCCCGGCATACAGCGCGGCGGCGGGCTCGGCGTAGTCCACGCCGGCCAGGTGCGGGCCGACGAAACGGAAGCTGGTGACAGAGCACAGGCCGCACTGGCGCCGGCGCGGATCGTGCGGAAGAGGCTTGCCCTCCGCGCTGCGGCGGGTGAGCCAGATGGGCAGCTGGTGCAGCACCAGCACCGCCTCACGCCCCTCGGCGTCGGCGCGGGCCTGGTGCATCGCCTGGGTGACCCGGCTGACCTGCTCGCGGTAGGGCTCTCCCCAGGACGGCCGCAGGGGGTTGGCGAACCAGCGCCAGTTGCGCGGGTCAGTGAAGCGGGCCTGCCCATGTCCCATCCGATGGCCCTCGAAGTGGTTCTCGGACTCGATCAGCCGCTGGTCGGTGGCGCTCTCCAGCTCGTGGGCCGCCGCGATCGGCGCGGCCGTCTGCTGCGCACGCAGCAGCGGAGAGGATCGCACCAGGGCGACATCGGCGTCCTGGAGGTGGTCGGCCACGCACTGCGCCATCTGCTGGCCGCGGCTGCTGAGGCGGTACCCGGGCATGCGTCCGTACAGGATGCGCTCGGGGTTGTGCACCTCGCCATGGCGGACGAGGTGGACGATGGTGGTGGTCATGGGTGCCCGTCCTTCGGATCTCGCTGCTCGGTCCGAGCGGGCTCACGGTACCAAACGAACCTTCAGGTCAGACTGAACGCTCCGGACCTGCCTGAGGTGTCGGACCACCCAGCCCCACCGGCGCGTTCTCGTCCAGCGTCTGGCCCAGGATGCGGCCCAGGGTCAGGAAGTCCTCGTGGCCGACCACGTCCAGCAGCAGCTCGCGCACGGACCGCACATGGGTGGGGGCGGCGGCGGTCAGCAGGGCCCGGCCGGCCCCGGTCAGCTGGGCCTGGCGTCCGCGGCCGTCGGCGGCGCAGCGCACCCGCTCGACCAGGCCCCGCTTCTCCATGCGGGAGATCGTGTGGGTCAGGCGCGAGCGGGAGTGGACGACCTGGTCGGCGAGGTCCGACATGCGGATCGCTCCCCCGGGCGCCTCCGACAGGCGCACCAGGATCTCGTACTCGCCCAGGGTCAGGTCGATCTCCGGATCGGCCTGGAGCGCCTCGCTCAGGCGATCGGTGAGCAGGGTGGTGGCGTACAGGTAGCGCCGCCACGCCTCCTGCTCGAGGCGGGTCAGCCAGAGGTCCTCCGGACGGGAAGCGGACTCAGGGCTAGTCTTCATGATGTAGATCACGTCTCCTGGTCGATAGGGGCCGACGGGGCTTGCGCCACCACCCACTATAGTTTACCTTTCAAGCATAAGCTAGATGAGCGTGGTCGATCGGACTGATCGACCATGTCCGCATCGATGGAATCGAAGGAGTCCCTCCCATGGCACAGTTCGAAGGTCTCACCCCCGGCACCTGGCCCCTGGACGCCAGCCACACCTCGGCCGGCTTCACCATCCGCCACGCGGGCATCTCGCGCGTTCGCGGCCAGTTCGTCGAGCTCTCCGGGTCGCTGACCGTCGATGAGAACGCCGAGGACCTCCGCTTCGAGGCGAACCTACAGACCGCCTCGATCACCACCAGCAACGAGGACCGCGACAACCACCTGCGCAGCGCGGACTTCTTCGACGCCGAGAGCCACCCGAGCCTGACCTTCATGTCCACCGAGCTCAAGGGCGACAAGCTCCACGGCGACCTGACCATCCGCGGCACCACCCGGCCCGTCGTGCTCGACTTCGCCTACGAGGGCGCCGCCACCGACCCCTTCGGCACCTACCGCGCCGGCTTCACCGGCCAGACCACGATCTCCCGCAAGGAGTTCGGCCTGACCTGGAACGCAGCCCTGGAGACCGGGGGCGTGCTGGTCTCCGACGAGGTCAAGATCTCCATCGAGGCCGAGTTCACCGCTCCGACCGCCGCCTGACCCCTGACCGGGTCCGGCACCGCCTGAGCGCCGCTCGGCCTCGGGCCGTCCGCACTCCCTGCGGGCGGCCCGAGGCCATGCCCGGGCCGGCTCGCACCGGTGCTGCCGCGACCTCTCGTCGATAAGGTTCCTCCATGGCCGACCGCTCGATCCCCTCCCCCGCCGACCGCGATGCCCGCATCCTCTTCCTCACCCGCGAGGGCTGTCATCTGTGCGAGGACGCCCTGCCGGTGGTGCGCGCCGAAGCGGACCGGGCCGGCACCTCGGTCGAGGTCGTCGACATCGACACCGACGCGACACTCCAGCGGGACTGGGACTACGACGTGCCCGTGATCATCGTCGACGGGAAGGTCCACGCAAGGTACCGCGTGGACGCCGAGCAGCTGCGCACTGCCCTGCGCAGGCGCTCCTTGCTGCAGCGTCTGCTGCGCCGCACCTGAGCAGGCCGTCGGGCCGGTCTGGCCGACCCGAGCAGCCTGGCGAGCCGGTCGGACCTGTCGGCGCCTGGACATGAGATGGCCCCCATCCGGTCTCGCCGGTGGGGGCCATCTGGCGTCAGGCCGCGGTCACTTCTTGTTGCGGCGCTGGTGGCGGGTCTTGCGAAGGAGCTTGCGGTGCTTCTTCTTGGACATGCGCTTGCGACGCTTCTTGACGACAGAACCCATAGGTGCCTCTGTTCTGCAGGCCCTGGGCCTGCGGGATGGTACGCGGATCAGGAGTGCGCCGCCCGCGGATACTTCGCAGATGGACGACAGATGCTCTGTGGATCTGCGGCAGGTCTGCGCGGTCCGACGCCACGGTCGGCCAGTCATCTTACATGCGTTCGACCCATTCTCGTCCGCCGGCGGATGCGAGATCGGTCGCAGTAGCCGCCGCGCGCGCCAGCACGGCCTCGACCTCATCGACCACCAGCTGCTCGGCGACCTCCCGCACGCTCCGCGCCAGCAGTCGGCGGGCACGGCGCTGTCGCGCGGCGCCGGTCAGGACCGCCACGGCGCCGCCCAGCACCGCCAGCAGGATGCCTGCGGCGATGCTGAGCACGACCAGTACGGTGGGCAGCGGGATCGGGATCCACAGCTCCTCGATCATCGGCATCGGCGGCGGGGGGAGCTGGAAGAGGGCCAGCACCATGTTGAGAGCCAGCCATCCCAAGCCGACCACCCCGATCAGCAGGACCAGCCACTGCAGCACGTCCAGCACCGGCCACCACCACGAGCCGGCGCGAGAACGCAGGTCGGTGCGGGCGATGGCCTGATCGAGGGCCTCGGGCAGCTCCGGCTCCCGGGAGCGGGCGGCACCACGGACCGCCGCGCGCCATGGCTCGCTGCCGCCGGCCGAGGACGCATCGGCGAAGCGGCGCACGCCTCCGGAGGCCCGGGCGGCGGAGGCGGCGTCCGGCTCGGGGAGCGAGGTGCGCTCCAGGCCCTGCCCGTCGCGCTGCTGGCCGATGTTCCAGCGGCGCAGCGGATCCGGTCGCACCCGGCGCAGCCAGCGCAGGGGCGGCCAGCCCACACGGTTGCCGGCGCGGTAGCGGTAGGAGGAGCCGACGGCGGTGGCGACCTCGTCCACGCGGGCGGCGACGGCCAGGTCCTGGGCCAGGGCGTCGACGTCCGCGGGATCGGCGGCGGCGGGCAGTCCGGCTGGATCGGCGACCTCGTGCAGGCGGTCGGCGGCGGCGGTGAGGTCCGCGCGCTGGCGGAACGCCGCGGCCTCCTGGCTGCGGGCGATGGCCACGAGGTGCTCGCGCAACTCCTCGAGCCCTTCGCCGGTGGTGGCGGAGGTGGCCAGCACCGGGGCGGCGGTCAGTCCCTCGGCCCGCACGATGCCGGCCAGGGAGTCGAGCACGGCCCCGCGTTCCTCGGGGCGGAGGCGGTCGCTCTGGTTCAGCACCATCACGGTGACGGCGTCGTGGCCGGCGAAGGGGCGCACGAAGTCGTGGTGGAGCACTGCGTCGGCGTACTTCTGGGGGTCGGTGACCCACACGATCACGTCGACCAGTGCGGTCATCCTCTCGGCCAGGGCGCGGTGAGCCGGCTGGACGGAGTCGAGGTCGGGCAGATCCAGCAGCACCATCCCGGGCGGCCGTCCGGACTCGGGGTCGCGGCGCCGCCGCCCGCGCCCGGAGCCGCGCTGCGGGGCGGCGGCATGCTCGAGGGCTGATCCGGCGCCATCGAGCTGGTGCCGCTCGGTGACCTCGAGCCAGTCCAGCAGCGGTTCGGAGCCGGCGGCGCCCAGCACGGCGGCCACCGGCTGCGAGGTGGTGGGGCGGCGTACCGCGACCCGGGAGATCTCGGCGCCGACGAGCACGTTCAGCAGGGAGGACTTTCCGGAGCCGGTGGCACCGAACAGACCGATGACGGTGTGCTCGGCTGAGAGGGTGCGGCGGCGGTCGATGCGGTCGAGGACCTCGCGGGTGGCCTGGACGTCGGCCTCGGGGGCAACGGTCTCCAGTGCGTCGGCGGCGCGGCCCAGGGCGTCGATCCGCTCGTTCAGCGGGACGGCGGGTCCTGAGCCCTCCCCGGCGCGCCTGCCACGGCCGGTGCGCGCGCTGCGACCGGTGTCTTTTTCGTGGCGGGGGTGGATACCGCCTTCGTCGCGCGGACTCATCGCTCCTCCCGGATCTGTTGCGCCAGCTGCTCGAGCTGGTCGACGTCGACTGCGAGCTCGGCCGGATCGCCGAGACCGGCCAGCGCCTCGAGCCGCTCTTGGAAGGGGCCGGCGCGCTCGGCGACGAGCTCGTCCAGGCGGGTGGTCAGACGCTCTCGGGCGACGCGTGCCATGCGACGCACGGCCTCGTCGCCGAAGAGCGTCTCCAGCAGCTTCTGTCCGACCACCGCCGTGGCCGCGCCGGCCCCGACCTCCAGGCCGGTGGGGATGAAGGCGGTGGAGGCGAACACCACGATCATCAGCGCCACACCCACGGCGTTGACCCCGAGCGAGAGCAGGCGCGCCCTGGTGCGCCGGTCGGCTCCCTCGGTGCGCACCAGCTCGAGGACATCCCCCTGCCAGGCGCGCACCGCGGCGGAGACCTCTTCGTCGTATCCCTCGGGGATGCGGGAGAGGTCGTGACCGGCCGCCAGATGCCGACCGGCGCTGGTGGCCCGCCAGGCAGCTTCCGCGCGTTCGGCGCCGCGAGCGGTCTCATCGATCACCACGTGGACCAGGCCCGTGCCCAGGGCCTGCTCAGCGGCGATCGAGGGCGCGGGCCGGCCGGTGAGAGCATGGCCGAGACGGTCACGGACCCTCGAGAACACATTCTCGACGCTGCGGAAGAACTCGCCGGTGCCGACCACGTCCTGCCAGCGGGCCAGGACCTCTCCGCGCAACAGCGAGCCATCGCCGATGGCCTCGCCGATACGGGTGCGGGCCCCGGAGAAGGCGAGGTCGACCTCCTCGGCCAGCCGCTTCCCCTCCTCCTGCTGGGCCCGGGTGTGCTCGGCGATGGCCGCGGCGGATCGGGACAGACCGGTCACGGCGCCGGCCAGGGTGCGGCGGGCGATGCGGGCGCGCTCCTCGGCGTCGGCGGCCAGAGCTGCCAGATGCGCGGTGAGCTCGGCGACTGCGGGCGCCGGGAGCATGGACTCGGCATCGAGTGAGGTCTCGGCCACCAGGAACAGGCGGGAGATCTCGATGCCCTCGCGGCCGAGCATCTCGCGCAGATCGTGCTCGAGCTCCTCGGCGACGCCGGGATGGTCGGGGATGCGGTTCATGACGACGTCGACGGTCACCTCGCGCTCGGCGGCTCCGGCCAGCACCTGCCAGGGCACGGAGTCGGCGTAGCGGTTGGCGGTGGTCACGAACAGCCACAGGTCCGCGGCGCGCAGAAGTTGGCGGGCCAGCTCACGGTTACCGGCCGCCACGGAGTCGATATCGGGGGCGTCCAGGAGCGCCAGGCCCGGCGGGACCGCGGTCTCCGCTCGCAGCTCCAGGCTGGTGGCAGGCAGGTCATCGGCCCCGCTGTCCCCGGTGTCTTCGAAGGCGGGCTGGTCAGCGCTCATGTCGCCGTCGGCGTGCACGCGGGCCAGACCCGGCAGGACGCGGGAGCCGGCGAACCAGGCGCGGTCGTCGGGGTGATGCAGCAGCACCGGCCGACGGGTGGTGGGCCGGATCGCGCCGGAGCGGGTGACGGGATGACCGACCAGGGCGTTGACCAGGGTGGATTTGCCGGCGCCGGTGGAGCCGCCGACGACCACCAGCAACGGTGCGTCCAGGGAGGCCAGGCGTGGGGCGATGTGGTCACCGATCTGGTCCAGCGCACTGGAGACCTCGGCGCGAGCCTGCTCGGCGCCCTCGATCGGCAAGGGCAGCTCGAGGCCCCGCAGGTGCGCGGAGAAGCGCGTCAATGCGGCATCCTGCGGCGTGGCCATGACTCCCCCATCGCTCTCTGTGCATGAATCAACTGGCGTCATTGTGACAGTGCACGATCGGGACCGTGCCCCTGATCGGCCGGCACCGCCTGATCGACCCCGCCATATCAACGGTCTCTGCCCCATCGGACCCGCCAGATCGGGCGCTGTCTGATCGAGTGTGCCTTCTGGAAGGCTTTCCTCCACCCAGAGTGTTCCGGAGGTCGCAGTCGACCGGGGCGGACGCAATCGTGTACCGGCCGTCGGCCGGGTCCGGCCGAGCGGGGGCGTCCGGGTCAGTCCAGGAAAGGGTCCAGTCCCCACTCGGGAAAGGCGGCGCGGCGGGCGGCCTGCACGACGCGGTCCAGGTCGTTCTCGGGATCGAAACCGGACGACCAGTCGCGGGCCTCGACGGGGCGGCCGTCCCCGTAGGTGAGGATCCCCGGCTCCGGGGACAGCCCGTGCTCGATGCGGGCCCGGGCCGCGCTCTCGAGGAAGGCCGCAGGCAGCGGGGCGTCGGGATCCAGCGGCTCTCCCGTCGCGACGGCGATCAGCTGCGCCCAGGAGCGGGGGACGACGTCGATCACCGCGTATCCGCCGCCTCCCAGCGCCAGCCAGCGGCCCTGGCAGACCTCGTCGGCCAGTTCGCGCATCAGCAGCATCACCTCGCGGTGAGCTTCGAGGGAGACGGTGAGGTCGGCCAGCGGATCGAGGCGGTGGGTGTCGGCCCCGTGCTGAGTGACCAGCAGCGTCGGTCGCACGGCGCGCACCAGGGCAGGGACCGTGGCACGGATCGCGCGGACCCAGCCGGCGGCATCGGTGCGGGCGGGCAGCGGCACGTTGATCGCGCTGCCGGGGGCGGAGGGGCCTCCGCTGTCCTGCACGAAGCCAGTGCCGGGGAACAGCCGCTCGCCCGTCTGGTGGACGGACAGGGTCACCGCCCGGGGTTCGTCCCACAGAGCCAGCTCGACGCCATCGCCGTGGTGGACGTCGACGTCGACGTACATCACCCGCTCCTCACCCGCATCCAGGGCGTGGCGGATGGCGATGGCGGCATCGTTGTAGACGCAGAAGCCGGATGCCGCGCCGGGACGGGCGTGGTGCAGGCCGCCTGCGATGTTCACCGCCCGGGTGGATCGGCCGGAGCGGATCGCATCGATCGCCGTCACAGAAGCTCCGGCGATGCGGGCGGAGGCGGCGTGCATGCCCGGGAAGGGCGGCACGTCGTCACCGCCGATGCCGAAGGAGATCAGCCCATCGGGCACGGCCGGCACATCCGGTCCGGAGGCGCGGCGGACCGCCTCGATGTAGGGGGCGTCGTGGACCGCGGTCAGCTGTTCTTCGGTGGCGTCGTCTGTGCCGATCACCTCGACACCGGGCCGGTCCAGCAGCCCGCTGGCGCGGGCGAGGTCCCGCGTCAGGGTCAGCCGCACCGGGGCCATCGGGTGGAAGCGCCCGAAGTCGTATTCGGTGAAAGCGTCGTCCCACACGACTGCGCAGCTCTCATGCGCAGCTGGCCGGTCGGGGGCCTCGGAGACGGCGTCGGCGCCAGGATGCTCAGGCATGGATCGAAGCGTACCCATGCTCGGGCCGGCGCGGACGTAGACTGCGCCGCGGACGCGACCACCGGTCGCCTGAGCACACTGGAGATCCCATGGCAGAACGAGGCACGGGGGCGTCATGGCGCCGCTCCCCCTTCGCGCTGCGACAGCGTCCGGACTGGACGGATCTGCGGCGCGGCCCGGCGCGGCTGTCCCCTGCCCGGCTCGCCCTGCTGGTGTTCACTGCCCTGATCGCGATCGTGACCGCGTTGCTGTCCTTGCCGGTCGCGGCAAGCGGCGGCACGCCCACGTCCTTCGTCGATGCCCTGTTCACCGCGGTCTCGGCGATCTGCGTGACCGGACTGGTGACCGTGGACACCGCTGTGCACTGGTCGCCCTTCGGGCTGACGGTGATCATGCTCGCGATGAAGGTCGGCGGACTGGGTGTGCTGACCGTGGCGTCCCTGCTGAGCCTGTCGGTGATGCGGCGGATGGGGCTGGCGCAGCGGCTGGTCACCGCCGAGGAGACCCGCACCGAGCGCCTCTCGGAGGTCGGAGAGGTGCTGCGCACGATCGTCATCACCTCGACCGCCTTCGAGGCGGCGACCTTCGTGGCGCTGGTGCCGTACATGGTGATCACCGACCACGGGCTGGGCCGTTCTCTGTTCCTGGGGCTCTTCTACGCGATCAGCGCATTCAACAATGCCGGTTTCGTGCCGGAGGCGGTCGGTGTGGAGCAGTACCTCGGGGACCCCTTCTTCTCGATCCCGATCGCGTTGGCGGTGCTGGTGGGCTCCCTCGGGTTCCCGGTGATCCTGGTGGTGGCGCGACGGTGGCGCAGCCCGCGCCATTGGAGCATGCACGCCAAGCTCACCCTGGTCACCACGGCGGCGCTGCTGGTCTGCGCGTGGATCGGGTATCTGCTGATCGAGTGGTCGAATCCGGCCACCCTGGGCGGCCAGGGGGTGGGCGGCAAGGTGCTGGCAGCCGGGTTCACTGCGGTGATGCCCCGGTCGGGCGGGTTCGCGACCCTCGATGTCGGGCAGATGAGTGGGGAGGCGCTATTGCTGACGGACCTGCTGATGTTCATCGGCGGCGGTTCCGGCTCCACCAGCGGCGGCATCAAGGTCACCACCTTCGCGCTGCTGATGCTGTCGATCTGGGCCGAGATCCGCGGCAACCCCGATGTGGAGGTCTTCGGTCGTCGCATCCCCCACGAGACCATCCGTCAGGCGATCGGGGTGGTGGTGATGAGCGCGGCCGTGGTGATCGTGGCGACCTTCCTGCTGTTGAACCTGACGTCCTTCACGCTCGACCAGGTGCTGTTCGAGACGCTCTCGGCCTTCGGCACAGTGGGGCTGTCCACCGGCATCACCGGCGCCCTGCCGTCCGAGGCGAAATACGTGATCGTCGCCTGCATGTACGTCGGGCGCCTGGGTCCGATGACGCTGGGGGCGGCGCT
>Ga0209487_1000285_pt1 | contig 45579 bp, 46 predicted proteins | sample Poulit2012_FD_187524 | JGI IMG/M metagenome (GOLD analysis project Ga0209487, IMG submission 187524) | Agricultural soil microbial communities from Georgia to study Nitrogen management - Poultry litter 2012 (SPAdes) (version 2) | ecosystem: Environmental > Terrestrial > Soil > Agricultural land... | reverse complement strand
CTGCACACGTCTGCCAGCGCCTCGTCACTCAGGTCCGGAGCTATCTTCAGCAGCAGCGGCCGGTGGTCCTCAGCGCGCAGTCCGGTGCTCAGCGCCAACAGCTCAGCGAGCCGATCGTGATCCTGCAGCTGCCTGAGTCCGGGGGTGTTCGGCGAGCTTACGTTCAGCACCACGTAATCGGCGTACTGCCACAGCTGCTTGAGTGACGCGAGGTAATCGTCCGCGGCGCGGTCAAGCTCAGTGGCCAGCGACTTGCCCACGTTGATGCCGAGCCGGAATCCCGGCGGCAGTGCAGCCCGCTCAAGCCGCGCGAGCCGCTCCCCGACCCTGGCCGCACCGTCGTTGTTGAAGCCCATGCGGTTTATGACCGCCTGATCGGCCGGCAGGCGGAACAGCCGGGGCCGGGGGTTGCCTTTCTGCGCCAGGTTGGTGACCGTGCCGATCTCGACCCCGCCGAAACCGAGGGCGGCCCAGCCGGGGATGGCGACGGCGTTCTTGTCCATGCCGGCGGCCAGCAGCAGCGGATTGCGGAACTCCGTCCCGAAGGCCGTGACCGCCAGCGCACGGTCAGTCGGGGCGGAAAAGCGCCCGAGCAGCCGCAGCAGGCCGGCGGAACGCGAGACGGTCCGCAGTCCGGCCAGGGTGAGTTCGTGGGCACGCTCGGCGTCAAGCCGGAACAGAAGTGGTCTCAACAGACGGTACACGTGCGCCACAATATCGGGTTACGCCCGCCAGCGGCCACTGCGCGGTAGCATTGTCACAGTGGACGGACATGACGAAGCGCCGGCCGGCGACACGTTCCTGGTGGAACAGCCTGCCTTCAGCGGCAGCCTGCCTCAACTGCTCACGGAACTGCGCAGCGGCCGGCTGGCGCCATCCAGCCTCGACCTGCTCGGGCTGGTGCAGAGCTGGCTCGCGTACTTCCGGCGGGTAAGTGAACGCGACCTCGATGACGCGAGCGCCGCATTGCCGCAGCTGGCGCAGGTGCTGGAGCTGAAGCTGCGGCTGCTGTTGCCACGCCCTCCACGTGAGGCGGCGGATGACGAGCTCGAGGAAGTGCTCGATACCGTCAGCGAGCTGGCCGACATGGACAGTGCAGTCGCCTTCCTGCGTGAGCGGCGTGAGGAGCGGCGCCTGCTCCTGAGCGCCCGGGCAGAGCTGGCGCTGAAGCCCGGCCGCCGGGAGCGGAAGCAGAAGCCTGAGCCCGCTTCACTGGCCCGGCTCGCCGGCCGGCTCACCGGAGCCGGCTACTTCGAGGTGCACCGGGAAAGCTTCGGCTTCCGTGAGGCCCTGAGCAGACTGCGCCAGCTGTTCCGGGGCCGGCGCCACCTCAGCTTCAGCGAGGTCCGGGCCGGACACGGCTGGACTGAGGTGACGCTGCTGTTCGCTGCGCTGCTGGAGCTGGTCCGTCAGGGCCGCACGAGTGCGGTACAGGCCGAGCCGTTCGGTGAGATCAGCATCTCGGTTGAGGAGCGCGCAGGAGCGGTCCCCTCAGACTGACTGAGCTGCCTTCGCTTCGCGCTTGCGCACGTGGGGATCGAGGTGACGCTTGCGCAGCCTGAACGTCTTCGGAGTGACCTCCAGCAGCTCATCGTCCGCGAGGTAGGCGAGCGCCTCCTCCAGGGACAGCCGGCGTGGCGGTACCAGGACGATGTTCTCATCGGAACCGCTGGCGCGCACGTTCGTCATCTTCTTGTTCTTCGTCACGTTCAGTTCCAGGTCACCGGCACGGATGTGCGAACCGAGGATCATGCCCACGTACACTTCGTCACCGGGGTTGATGAAGAACTCACCGCGTTCCTGAAGCTTGAACATCGAGTAAGCGAAGGTCGTGCCGGCTTCCATGGCTACCAGCGAGCCTTCCGGACGGCTGCGGATCTCACCGACCCGGGGCTGGTAGCTGTCGAACGTGTGGTTGAGCAGACCTTCACCGGCCGTCATCGACAGGAAGCTGCTCCGGTAACCGAACAGAGCCCGGCTGGGCATCAGGAACTCAAGCCGGGCACGCTCCTCACCCTGATCCATGTTCTCGAGCGTGCCACGGCGGCTTGACAGCGATTCCATGACGGCTCCGACGGCGTTGACCGGCACTTCTGCGATGACCCGCTCGAATGGCTCGTGCTGCACTCCGTCGATCTCGCGGTAGATCACTTCCGGGCGTGAGACGGTGAACTCGAAACCTTCGCGCCGCATCGTCTCGATGAGGATCGACAGATGCAGCTCCCCGCGGCCCGCGACCCGGTACTGTTCGCCACCGAGTTCCTCGACCCGCAGGGCCACGTTCGTCAGCAGCTCCCGCTTCAGCCGGTCGCCGATCTGGCGGCTGGTCAGATAGCGGCCGTCCTGACCGGCGAACGGGCTGGTGTTGGGGCTGAAGGTGACCTGCACGGTCGGTTCGTCGACGGGTACGCGTTCGGGCTGCACCGGATGGTCGGGATGGGTGATGGCGTCGCCGATCGTCACGTCATCAAGCCCGGTGAGGGCGATGATGTCGCCCGCCACGCCCCGGTCGGTTTCGACCCGCGCCAGCCCCATGTGGGTGTAAACCTTGGTGATGCGGGCACGCTGCTTCGAGTCGTCTGCAGCGACGCGCACGACCTGGTCCCCGGGGGAGACGCTGCCCCGCTCGATGCGGCCGACCGCGATCCGGCCCAGGTAGTCTGAACCGTCGAGGTTGGCGACCTGCATCATGAACGGACCGTCTGCTTCGACGGCGGGTGCCGGGATGTGGCTGATGATCGCGTCGAACAGCGGTTTCAGGTCATCGCCCGGTGAGTCCAGGTCCGTCCACGCGCGACCTTCACGGGCGATGGCGTACAGAATCGGGAAGTCCAGCTGCTCGTCATCGGCTCCGAGTTCGACCATGAGGTCGAACGTCAGGTCGATGACGGTATCAGGCCGGGCATCGCGCCGGTCGATCTTGTTGACGACCACGATCGGCTTCAGGCCACGTGCCAGCGCCTTGCCCAGCACGAACCGGGTCTGGGGCATGGGGCCTTCGGCCGCGTCGACCAGGAGCAGCACGCCGTTGACCATGCCGAGCGCCCGCTCGACCTCGCCTCCGAAGTCGGCGTGGCCGGGGGTGTCGACGATGTTGATCTTCACGTTGCCGTACTCGATGGCGGTGTTCTTGGCAAGGATAGTGATGCCACGCTCACGCTCGATGCTGCCGGAGTCCATCACCCGGTCCGTCAGCTGCTGGTTCTCGCGGAACACCTGCGACTGGCGCAGCATCCCGTCCACGATTGTGGTTTTGCCATGATCGACGTGTGCGATGATGGCGACGTTCCTGATATCCATGACTGTTCTTTCCGTAATGCCAGAAGGCTCAAGGTTCTCTGCCTGCTGCGGTCCGCTGAAACTGCGTGTGCAGCGCTGCCTGCCTGTCTGCCGCAGCGAACCAGCTTACAACACCGGAAAGCTCCTGCGCACGTGCGGGAGCACAGTCGCGCAGCGCCGGGGGCACGCCTGACAGGAGCGGGACGGGCTAACATTCAGTCAGCAGCGCCAGTGGAGGGCGCCCGGATGAAGGTCAGACATACCCCAGCAAGGGCCTGGGCCGGCCCGGCAGCCGGCAGCAGCTGATGGCTGCAGTCCCCGGAACGCCGGATCCGGCAGGCAGCAGCGGCAAGGGAGAGTACGTCCGCTCGATGTTCGACGGGATCGCTCCCCGTTACGACCTGCTCAACTCGGTGCTCAGTCTCGGTCTGGACCGGCGCTGGCGCAGTGAAGCCGTCCGGCACGGCCTCGACAGCCGACCGGACCGCGTGCTCGACGTGGCGACCGGCACCGGGGACCTGGCCTTCGAACTGAGGCGCCAGGCACCGGCAGCAGACATCACCGGACTGGATTTCTCAGAGCAGATGCTGCACAAGGCGCGGCTGAAAGGGGACAGGTCGTCAGCCCGCATCACTTTCGTGCAGGGTGACGCACTTGAGCTGCCGTTCCCCGATGCCAGTTTCGACCTGCTGACGATCGCCTACGGGCTGCGCAACCTGAGCGACCCGGCAGCTGGTCTCCGCGAGTTCAGGCGGGTGCTGAGACCCGGTGGCCGTCTGATCGTTCTCGAGTTCCCGCCGCCGCCGGGCGGCTTCTGGGGTGCGCTCGTACGCTTCTATTTCGCCCGGGTGCTTCCTGTCGTCGGCGGCTTCCTTTCCGGCAGCCGCTCTGCTTACACTTATTTACCGACCTCGGTTGTGGGTTTCATGGCTCCCCGCACCCTCACCGGGCTCATTCTGGACGCCGGCTTCGCCTCGTGCCGTTACCGGCTCCAGAGCATGGGATTGTCTGCAGTCTTCGTCGCTGACAGTCCCCGCGGGGGCCAGGATGATTGACCGGGAGGCCAGGAACATGGATGTCCAGCGCGAGATGCTGAAGGGTTTCGAGATCAACACGGATATGGCGCTGGTGAATCCGGACTGGGAGCAGTTCGAGGGATCACACGACCGGCACTACGGTCTTGCTATCAGCCACATCAAGAGCCTGGTGAAGGGACGGGCGTATGACAACAGTGTCATGCGCGTCCGGGTGGGCAAGACCGGATTCTATGTCCAGTCGCGGCAGTTTCCCGCGGCGTTCTTCGGTGACACGACCGTCGCCCGGGTGCGTTTCGTCAGCCAGGAGGAAGCCGAAGCGGTCACCTGGGAATGCATCGCCAACTACCGGTCAGGCGAGGCGGAATCACTCACCAGTGTGTACAGCGGCGGGGAGCGGCCTGAGTTCTTCTTCGGTTACCGGCTGGGCAGCGAGCGCCGCTACGAGTACGGCAGCCTGAAGACCGGACTGGCGCTGCACCTGCGGGTGATGCTCAACCAGGAAGAACCATCAGGACTTCTCGGTCAGGAACGGCGTGGCGTGGTCGTCTATCAGCAGCTGCGCGACGGTCGGCATGTCGTCATCACGGCGCCCGGACGGCGGCAGCCCTACCCGGCTCTGAGTTACAGCGTCGAATGAGCTGATGGCGGACGTCATCATCACCGGTGGCGGGCCGGCCGGCTGCAGTGCCGCCTGGTCCTGTGTGCGAGCCGGGCTGGAAGTGCTGCTCATCACTTCGAGCCTCGATACCGTCTGCCTGGCTCATGGTCCAGAGGTCGAGCTTGCAGCGGATACCTGTGGCCTGTTCACTGAACTCGGGCTAAGCGGCCGGCTGCCGTCACGGGAGCTGCACCGCCAGGTGAAATGGTTGCTGGAACAGCAGCCGGGCCTGCATCTGCTGCAGGCTGACGTAAGCGCACTGCTTGTCGAAGAGGGGCGGGCGAGCGGGGTCAGGACCTGGGAAGGACCGGAGTTCCGGGCGCCCCTGCTCCTCCTGTGCGCCGGCAGTTTCCTGCAGGCGCGCCTGCGTTCAGGCGAACTCTACGAGGCGGCAGGCCGCCCCGGCCAGATGAGTTACGCCGATCTTGCCCTGGATCTGCAGGGTCATGGCGTTGAGCTGCGGGAACATGCCTACACCTTCGAGCTGGCCGGACAGCCGGCCGTGGTCGAGAGCCTGATCATCAGCCAGGAGAGTCTGCAGGACGGACTGTGGCTGCGGGAACTTCCGGGTGCAGCGGCAGCTGGCTACTGCGCCGATCCGGAGCTCGATTTCACCGCAGCAGCCCGCTGCGGTGAGTCAGCCGGTTCCGCCCTGGTCGCTCAGAGCCGGGCGGTGTCCTCGACCGGCCGGACGTAGGTTTCCGGATGGCGCAGGTCATCATGCGAAGCCCACACGACCCTGGCTCCATCCGCCGTCGTGCGCAGCAGCCGGTAAGGCTGCGGACGGTCTGGCTCGATGCGGGAAACGACCCAGCGTTCCCCCTGGAAACGGACCTCTTCCCCTGGCCGAATCTTCCTCATGACTGAATCTACACGCTTTACGCCGTGACTGCCACGGTCACGCGTCCCATTGCCGGAAAGCGTCCCCGTATGCTAGAGTGTCACGGCCCGCCAGCTGAGGCTGAGCGGGTAAATTCTGGAGGTGAAGTCCATAGCGAGAGAACTGAAGGTGAATGATCAGATCCGTGTCCGGCAGGTAAGGCTCATTGACGCGGAGGGACAGCAGCACGGTATCGTCGATACCCGTGAAGCGATCAGGCGGGCGCGAGACGCCGAGCTTGATCTGGTACTCGTAGGGGAGCAGGCCCAGCCCCCCGTCGCGAAGATGCTGGACTATGGCAAGTACCGCTACGAACTGCAGCAGCAGGAGAAGGACGCCCGCAGGCGCAGCCGTCAGCAGGAGATGAAGGCCATCAAGTTCAGGGTCAAGATCGAGAACCATGATTTCCAGACCAAGGTCAACCACATCAAGCGGTTCCTGAAAGACGGGCACAAGGTGCGCGTCGTAATCATGTTCCGCGGCCGCGAACGGGCCCATCCTGAGCTGGGCAAACAGATCCTCGACCGCGTTGCGAAGGAACTCGCCGGCATCGCAGTAGTGGATTCCCCGCCGAGCATCGCGGGGATGGACATGAACATGACCCTGCGGCCTGCCAGCGACTGACACTACACCTGAAGACTCCGTGGCTTCACAGCCGGTAAATCAAGTTCAGGCGCCAGTTCAGACAACTGACGCCAGGGAGAAGAAAGCAAGATGCCTAAGTTGAAGACCCATAAGGGCACCAAAGCCCGTGTCAAGATCACAGGGCGAGGTAAGGTCGTGGCCATGCGGTCCGGCAAGCGTCACCTGAACTACCACAAGTCAGGCAAACGCATCCGCCAGGGCCGCCGCGGACTCGTCATCTCAGAGGCTGAAGCCGTGCGTATCCGCGCCGCGCTTCCGTACGACAAGTAAGGAGCAGCTGAATGCCAAGAGTCAAGACCGGTACCGTACGCCGCGCCAGGCACAAGAAGATCCTCAAGCGGGCGAAAGGGTTCAGCGGCCGCCGCAAGAACGTCCGCAACGCGACCCAGACGCTGCTCAACGCTGCGGACTACAGCTACCGTGACAGGCGCGACAAGAAGAACGACTTCCGGCGCCTGTGGATCACCCGCATCAACGCCGCTACCCGCCAGGAAGGGCTGAGCTACTCCAGCTTCATGCACGGCCTCCGGGTTGCCGGTGTCGACATCGACCGCAAGGCCCTCGCTGACCTTGCCGTGCGTGAACCCGAATCGTTCCGCAAGCTGGTCGATGTGTCCCGCAACGCCGTTTCCTGACAGTGACCAACGACATTGCCGGCCCGGCCAGTCACCGCACAGCGCGGCCTGACTGGCCGGGCCGCTGACGTTCACGCGGTCAACTGACAGGCGCAACCCGGCAGCAAGGGCTATACTGCTGGTGCGCAGGTGCCGTTCGTTCTGGACAGGTGGGGAACCCACCCCAGTCAGGCACCCGCTATGGGAGCAAAATCTGTGCAGACGCAATCCGGCCATGTACTCCTGATCGAGGACAACCAGGACGATATCGACCTGACCCTTCGTGCACTGCGGCTCAATGACGTAGATAACGAAGTCGTGGTCGTACGTGACGGTGCCGCTGCTGTCGATTACCTCCTGCGCAGTGACCGCGCCGGCCCCGGCGACAGCCTGCCGCGACTCGTCCTGCTTGACATCAACCTGCCGAAGGTATCCGGCCTTGATGTGCTGCGCCGGCTGCGGGAGAACGAACGCACCCGGGTCCTGCCCATCGTCATGCTCAGCACGTCCAGCCATGACCGCGATGTCCGCGAGAGCTACGCCTCCGGCGCGAACTCCTACATCGTCAAACCGGTGTCATTCGGTGAGTTCACCGAAACAGTGCGGCAGCTCGGTGCGTACTGGCTGCTGCTCAACCACGGACCATGGTCGACCCAACCCTGAACGAACGCGAACCCCTGAAGGTCCTTCTGGTCGAGGATCACGCTGATGACCGCGACCTGATGCTGCTCGAGCTGCGCCGGGCAGGCTTCAGCATCGAGAGCGCTTCCGCCTGGACGCGTGCTGACACTGAGTCGCAGCTGCGGGAGCAGGAGTGGCAGGTAGTGCTGAGCGATCACGCGATGCCCGGTTTCTCGGCCGCAGGCGTGCTGGAGCTTCTGCAACAGCATCAGCCGCAGACGCCCTGCATCATCATCTCCGGCGCCATCGGCGAAGACGCAGCCGTCCGCCTCCTCCAGGCCGGTGCGGTCGATTACCTGAACAAGAACAGCCTCGAGCGGCTCGGACCCGCCATACGCCGTGCCCTGCAGATCGCTGAAGCACGCCGGGCGCGGGAAGAGGCCGAAGCTGCCCTGCTGGAAAGCGAACGCCGGCTGCGTGAACTGAACGAGAACCTGGAGCAGCGGGTGCGCGAACGGACCGATGAGGTGCTGCAGCAGTCGAGGCTGCTGGAGACCGCCATAAACACGCTCAAGGACGCGTTCTACCTGCTCGATGAGCACGGGCGGCTGGTGCGCTGGAACAGCGCCCTGCGTTCGGCCAGCGGTCTGCCCGACGACCGGCTCCGCTCCCTGCCGCTCAGCCAGCTGGTGCGGCGGGAGGAAGCCCCGGTGCTCGAGGAATGGTTCAGTGAGCTGAAGGACCAGGGTCGCGCTACCTGCGAGCTCCGCTTCAGCCACAGCCCGGACGTCCCCTACGAGTTCACCGGCGCGCTGCTGACCGACCGGGAGGGCAACATCGAGGGCTTCTGCGGCATCGCCCACAACGTGGCGGCCCGCAACCAGACCGAAGCGCAGCTCAAGGAAGCGATCAGGACGGTCATCGAGGACGCCAGCTGGTTCGCGCAGTCCGTGCTGGACAAGATGAGCCGCGTCACCAGCAGCGGCGCGGCACCTGAGAGTGACGTGGATCTTACTGACCGTGAGGCCGAGGTGCTCGAATGCATCGCCCTGGGCCGCAATAACGAACAGATCGCCCAGGAACTCGATCTTTCCTACGCCACCGTCCGCAACTACGTCGCGCGCCTCTACGGCAAACTCGGGGTTCACTCCCGGGCTGAAGCCGTCATCTGGGCCCGCGAACGTGGGTTCGGGCAGGGCGACCCCATCATGCTAACTTGATTGAATGCAGCAGCTGAACGGACTTGAAGCCGCCCGCAGCTGGTCGCGGGAACGCCACCTGACCATCCCGGCTGAGGACGCGGCACTTGTAAGGGACATCATCCGCCAGGTCGCTGAACGCGGCGATGCTGCGGTCCGGGAGCTTTCAGAGCGCTTCGATGGGACTGCCCCTGAGCGGCTGCAGGTTGACAGCGCTGCGCTCGAAGCGGCCCACAGCGGTCTGGCTGCTGAACTGCTCGCGGCCATCAGGCTTGCAGTGCAACGGGTCAGGAACTTCTACTCGCATCAGGAAGGCAACGGCTTCAGTTACACGGAAGCCGATTCAGGCTTCGGTCTGATGGTCCGGCCCGTCGACTCCGTTGCCTGCTACATCCCCGGTGGCCAGGCGCCTCTGTTCAGCACCCTGATAATGACCGCCGTGCCGGCACAGCTGGCCGGTGTGGCCCGCATCGCCGTCGCTTCGCCACCCGGCCCCGACGGGCTGCCCCATCCGCTCGTACTGGCCGTCGCGCATGAGCTCGGGCTGCGCGAGGTTCATGCGGTCGGGGGAGCCCAGGCCATCGCTGCCCTGGCCCTCGGTACCGACTCGGTCACGCGGGTCGACAAGATCGTCGGGCCGGGCAACCGATTCGTCATGCACGCCAAGCAGCAGCTCAACGGTACCGTCGGGATCGAGTCGCTGCCCGGTCCGACCGAGACGCTCGTCCTGGCCGACAGCAGTGCCCACGTCGATCACGTCATCGCTGACCTGCTGGCCCAGGCCGAACATGCCGGCGCAGTCCCGCTGCTCGTCACCGACTCGGAGCAGCTGCGTACGGACGTCCTGGCCGGCCTGCCTGCGGCCCTGGCCGGGCTGCCGACAGCCGCTGCCGCCAGTGAATCGCTCCAGGAGCGAGGAGCAGCGATACTCACCACTGACCTGGCCGAAGCAGTCGAAGTCGCCAACGAGATCGCGCCGGAACACCTGTGCCTGCTGGTCGCTGATCCGGAACCGCTGCTGGCCCGCGTCCGCAACGCCGGCGGTGTCTTCGTCGGACACACCAGCATGGAGGCGCTCGGTGATTACGTCGCCGGCCCCAGTCATGTGATGCCGACCGGCGGGAGCGCCCGCTTCGCCAGCTTCCTGAACCTGCGTGACTTCCAGAAGGTCATACCGGTCATCCGCACCGGTAAGGAGCTGCTGGCTGACATCGGCCCGGCCGGGGTGCTCCTGGCCCGGGCCGAAGGCCTGGAGGCTCACGCGCGGGCGATCCTGGCGCGGCTGCCTGAATAATGAGACTGCGCATCCTGACGCTGATACCGCTGTCCCTGCTGCTGCTGGCAGCCATCGACTTCTACGGCATCGTGTTCCTCGAAAAGGCTGCACCGGACTGCTCGGGCGGCACCGCGCTGGTGATGGGTGCCGCGCAGTACGACGGTACGCCCTCACCGGCCTTCGAACGTCGGCTCGGCAAGGCGCTGGACCTGTACGAGAGTGGCTGCGTGAGCCGCGTGGTCATCAGCGGCGGCCGTCAGGCCGGTGACCGCTACAGCGAAGGGCTGACGGGCAGGCGCTGGCTGCAGGAGCAGGGGGTTCCGGAGACGGCCCTGTTCGCGGAAGAACAGGCTGTCAACAGCTGGCAGAACCTGAGTTTCAGCCGGGATCTGCTTGAAGGTGAGCTGGTGATCGTCACCGATGACCTGCACGCGTTCAGGAGCGCCTGGGTCGCGGCACAGCATGGGCTGGAGGCCCGGCTGGCGACCGTACCGGCCGGCGGCAGCCGTGTTGGGTACGCCGTCCGCGAGCTGGCTGGCCTGCTGACCTACCAGCTCGGTTTCGTCCGCTGAGGCTGAACCGGCTCGCCTAGCTGTCGCGCCGGCCGCCCAGGAGCGTCCGTACGATGTCCGAGTACATCCGCAGACGCAGACCGACTCCCTTGAAGAAGCCCCGTTTCTCTTCCTTCGTCACCTGGGTGACCCCCTCCATGGGGACGTCCTTGACCTTCCACTCGCCCTGGCGGGCCGCGTCGGTTATGACCACCTCGATGCCGTAACGGCTGCTGCTGAGTTCAGGCAGCCGGACCAGCTTCTCACGCAGGATGGCCCGCTGGCCGTTCAGCTGCGGCAGCATCTTCTGGGCAGCGGTCGTGCTCCAACGGCCGCCGGTGAACACACCACGGGTCATGTCGACCTCACCCTTGATAACGGGGGCTGCCAGTGCACGCAGGTGCTCGGGGGTGAGGCCGAGCAGGTCAGCGTCGAGCAGCACGATGACTTCGGCAGTCAGTTCCCTGACGCCCGCGGCGACGGCTCCGCCCTTGCCGAGGTTGCGTTCGAGCCGCAGCACCCGCGCTCCGGCGGCCTCCGCTTGGGCGGCGGTCCTGTCGCTCGACCCGTCGTCGACAACCAGCACCGGACCAAGATCTGCCTCACAGGCGGTCTTGACGACCCGGGCAACGCCGGTCGCTTCGTTGTAGGCCGGAATCAGCACTGCACTGCTCAAACCATCAGCCCCCGTCATCCTGCTCAGCTGCCGAACAGCCTTCCGATGTCACCTGCAGTTATAAGCACTATAAGCAGCAGTACCGCCATTATGCCGAAGAAATGGATGGCCTCCTCCTGCCCGGGCTTGAAAGGCTTGCCCCGGATGCCGGCGATGAGAGCCAGCAGGATCCGGCCGCCATCGAGCCCCGGTATCGGCAGCAGGTTGAATATCGCCAGTGAGAAGTTGATCCCGGCAGCCAGCAGCAGCACCGGTGCAAGGCCGATCTGGGTCGCTTCGTTGACCATTGCGACGACGCCGACCGGTCCTGCCAGGTCCTCACTCTGCCGGCCAGTGAGCACCGCACCGAAACCGCGCACGAAACTGGACACCATCATCGGTACCGTCGTCACTGCGAAGCGGCCTGCTTCGGCGAGGGCGACCGGGAAGCTGACCGGATCCGCACCGAGGGCGGTCTGACCGATACCCACGCCCAGCAGCGGTTCACCGGTCGCGGGTGGCCAGGGCAGCGCTACCGTCTCGGTGCTGCCATCCCCACGGCGGATGACTAGTTCCAGCACGCCGCCCGCCTGCTCCACCTCAGGGGTGTCGCCCCTCACTATCGCCACGACGGTGTCCGGCTGCGGCTCACTGACGCCAGCGACCTCGAGCAGCATGTCGCCGGGCTCAAGGCCCGCTGCTTCGGCAGGGGAGCCCGGTTCGACGGAACCTACGACCGTTACCACCGGCAGGTCCGCCGTCAGGCTGCGGTAGGCGGGTTCCAGCATGATCACGCCCGCCATCAGGACGATGCCCAGGATGAAGTTGGCGATGACGCCACCGATGAGCACCCAGATCTTCTGCGGCAGCGTCGCGTTGGCCATGCCTTCGTCCGGATGCTCAAGCGTGCCGTCCTCGTTCACTTTCGGTGCCATGCCGGGCAGGTCAACGTAGCCGCCCAGCGGGATGAGTGACAGCCGCCACTCGGTGCCTTTCCAGACCCGCTTCCAGATCACGGGTCCGAAACCGATGCTGAACGCCCGGACGGGGATTCCGACGCTGCGGGCGTTCAGGTAATGAGCCAGCTCGTGGATCATCACCGACACCAGCAGGATCACGATCATTGTTATTGCTGTAGTCATGTCACCTTTCAGTCCAGCCGGAGCTGCTGACGCTCACAGGATAGCGCGAAGCTCGCGGACCTGTTCGTGCGCCACCTGGCGGGCCTCGGCATCCGCCTGGAACAGCTCCTCCCAGCCCGGCTCCCCGGCCGGCGCCAGAGTCAGAGTACGCTCCAGAACGTCACTGATGCCGGTGAACGGGATACGGGCCTCGAGGAAGGCCCTGACAGCGACCTCATCGGCGGCGTTCAGGTACGCGCGGGCGTAACCGCCCCGGCGACCGGCCTCGTACGCCAGTGCGAGGGCGGGGAAACGGTCCAGGTCGGGTTCCATGAACTCGAGCATGCCGGTGAGCGGCAGCGGTTCCAGCGGCACGGCGGGCCGTTCGGGGTACTCTATGCCGTACTGGATCGGCAGCCGCATGTCATGCGGACCGAGCTGCGCCTTCACCGAACCGTCGTTGAAGCGCACGGCACCGTGCACGATCTGCTGCGGATGGACCAGCACCTCGATCTGCTCGAGCGGGAAGTCGAACAGACCCTGGGCTTCCAGCACTTCCAGGCCCTTGTTGAACAGCGTGGCCGAGTCGATGGTGACCTTCTCACCCATGCTCCAGTTCGGATGAGCGAGCGCCTGCTGCCTCGTCACCTGTGACAGATCGGCCGGTCCATGCAGGAACGGTCCGCCGGAGGCGGTGAGCACCATGGAGTGCACGTCGCTGAGCTGCTCACCCTGCAGGCACTGGAACAGGCCGGAGTGCTCCGAATCGACAGGGGTGATGCTCGCTCCGGTTGCCGCGGTGAGTTCCCGGATGAGCGGTGCAGCGATCACCATCGCCTCCTTGCCGGCCAGTGCGACGTGCCGCCCGGCGGCCAGGGCAGCCCGCAACGGCGGGAGTCCAGCCATGCCGGGTATGGCAGCTACGACCGTGTCAGCTTCAAGCGCAGCGATCCCGGCCGCCGAGTCCGGGCCCTCCAGCAGCCGGATGCCGCCCGGCAGCCGGTCCTTCAGCCAGGCAGCTGCCGACCCGTGCGCACTTACCGCTTCAGGACGGAATTCCCTTGCCTGCTCGAGCAGCAGTTCCGCATTCGAACCGGCTGCCAGACCGCGGATGCGGTAACCACGCCAGCGAGCGACTTCAAGCGTCTGGGTACCGATCGAACCGGTGCTGCCCAGGACCGTGACTGTTCTCATGCGCCCATTATGACCAGAGCGCCGGTTATGCTCCGGGGCGGGAGTCGCAAATGGGTGAGGCCAGCAACAACGCACGCATCGTCACCGCAGTCGTACCGTCGCTGCGGATCGACGTACTGGGCGCCCGGGCGTTCCGGGTATCGCGTTCCTACTTTGCAAAGGGTGTTGCCAGCGGCAACGTGCTCATCGGTGAGGCTGCCGCAGGCAAGGCTGCCCAGGTGCAGCCGGGCGAGCGGGTGCAGGCGCTGGGCCTTGGTGAGTTCGAACTGCTCAGCGTTGACGGCAGCACACGCAAGGGCAACCTGCGGGTGAGCCTCCGTGTCCAGACGGAGCCGGGCTGAGCCTGAGGCAGTCAGAGCCGGACCCGCTTGCCGCCGGTGCGTGACTTGAAGATCATGCGGAACGGCACCTCGCTGAAGCCGAGGTCCTCGCGGATGCGGTTGCGCAGGTACTGCTCGTAGGGCCGGGTGACGTACGCCTCGTTGTTGACGTGGAAGATGAACACGGGCGGCGCAATGTCAGGCTGGGTCACGTAGAGCAGCCGCAGGGGCCTGCCCTTGAAGTTGGGCGGCTGTACCCGCTGGGTCCACACGGTCAGCCAACCGTTGAGCTGACCCGTGGTGACCCGGCGCCGTGAGGTGTCATGCACCCGCACGACCGTCGCGAGCACTTCCTGCAGGCCCTCACCCTCGGTGGCGCTGGTGAACACGCGCGGTGCGAAGGAGATGTGGTCGAGCGCCTGGTCCAGGTCGGCCAGGACGAGCGGCCGGTCCTCCGGGGCGACCAGGTCCCATTTGTTGACCGCCACCACGACCGGTTTGCCGGCCTCCAGCGCGAGGTTGGCGAGCCGCATCTCGTGATCGCCGAACTCGAACGGATCGATCACCAGTATCGACACTTCGGAACGCAGCAGCGCCTGCTCACTGCGCAGCTTGGAGAAGTACTCCAGGTGTGCATCGGGTTTGCGGCGGATGCCGGCGGTGTCGATCAGGGTGAACAGGCGGCCGCCGTAGCTGAACTCCACGTCGATGGCATCACGGGTCGTGCCCGGCACGTCGGCCACTATCACCCGCTCATCACCGACGATGGCGTTGAGCAGGCTCGATTTGCCGACGTTGGGCCGGCCGATGATGGCGACCCTCAGCGCCTCTTCCTCGGCACCTGGGTCACGTTCCCCCATCCGTCCGGCGATCTCTTCCAGCAGTTCGTACGTGCCGACCGCGTGCTCGGCAGCGGTGGGGAACGGCTCGCCGAAGCCGAGCGAGTACAGTTCGAAGAACTCAGCCGACTCCAGGTGACGTTCGTCATCGAGTTTGGTGGCGACCAGCAGCGTCTCCCGATCCAGCTGCCGCAGCCACGAGGCGACCTCGAAGTCTGCATCGGTGGCGCCTTCCCGCCCGTCGACGCAGAACAGGACGAGGTCTGCGGTTCTGAGCGCCTCGTTCACCTTGGCGTGGATGGAGCTTTCCCACTCATCACCCGACCAGAGTCCGCCGGTGTCGAGCAGCAGGAAGGGCCGCCCGTCGTCCGTCTCCAGGCGGGCGGACTTCACGTCCCGGGTCACCCCGGCCTCATCGGCGACGATGGCTTCCCGGCGGCCGACCAGACGGTTGAACAGACTTGACTTGCCGACGTTGGGCCGGCCGACTATCGCGACGGTGTACATCCGCAGCTCTCCTTAAGTTCCCAGAATGGTGCCCGGCTTGACGCCGGCACCGTTGGCCCAGTCACGGCCCGCGAGCCGCCTGCGGCCTGGCGACTGCAGCTGGTCGAGCAGCAGAGCGCCGTCACCGGCCGCCACCGTGATGCCCGCCGGGCCGATGTCGAGCACCGTGCCTGGCGTGTCACCCGAGTCCGGCACGACCCTGAGTCCATGAACCTTGACGTCCTGGCCGGCGTGGTGGAAGAAGGTGCCCGGCCAGGCGCTGACGCCCCGGTAGCGGTCGTAGCTTGCGGCTGCCGGACGGTTGAAGTCGAGCAGTCCGTCCTCGCGCTTCAGCAGCGGTGCGATGGTGACCTGTGATTCGTCCTGGGGCTGCAGCGGCAGCCGGCCCTCGGCAAGCAGGGCCAGTGCTTCACTGATGGCGCTCGCACCCAGTTCAGCCAGGCGGCCGAACAGCTCCGGAGCGGTCTCATTCGGGCCGATTGGAGTCGCCTTCTGCAGCCTCACCGGGCCGGTATCGAGACCCGCTTCCGTCTGCATTATCGAGATGCCGGTCTCGCTGTCGCCGCTGATGAGCGCCCACTGGATCGGAGCGGCGCCGCGCCAGCGGGGCAACAGACTGCCGTGGACGTTCAGGAAGCCTTCCCGGGGTACATCCAGCAGATCCTGCGGCAGGATGCGGCCGTAAGCGGCGGTGACCGCCACATCCAGATCCAGTCCTGCCAGCCAGTCATGGAACTCCCGGTTACCGCGCAGCCGTTCCGGCTGCACCGGTTCGAGGCCGAGCTCCAGGGCCCGGGCAGCCAGCGGCGGCTGCTGCAGCCGCAGGCCGCGGCCGACCGGCCGGGCCGGCTGGGTCACCACTGCTACGAGCTCATGCTCCTGCTGCAGCACGTCAAGAACTGGCAGGGCGAAGGCGGGTGATCCGAACAGTGCGACACGCATGATGAGTCATTCCTCCAGAGCCAGCGGCGTGAAGCGGATGATCGCCTGGGGCTGGCTGCTCACTCCCAGGGTGTCCGGCAGGCCCAGTTCGACCGGAACGGTGAACGTGCCTGCTTCCGGTTCGATGCCGCTCAGGTCAGCCGTAACGCGGATCGTCCCGAGCCCCTCGAGCAGTGACGGCAGGCCCGTTACGGTGACTTCCGCCGTCTCAAGCCGGGCGGCCACGTTGAACCCGGGGACTGAAGGAGGTACCAGTTCAAGGGCGACAGTCCGGCTGGTGAGGATGAGCCGGTCTGTGACCGCGACTTCGACTTCCGCCGGAGTGATGGTCACACCGGGTACCGGCAGGCCGGCTTCATCTGCTGCGAAACCAGCTGCCTGTACCGTGCCGGGTACGGCCCTTACCGGGACGTGCACCCGGCTGACCCGTTGCAGTTCACTGGCGAGGCCGCTGACGGTGACATGGTCGGGCTCGAGCGTCACCTCAGCCAGCGTGTCCGGGTTGCCCTCGCCGATCAGGACCGCTTCGACCGGCACGACCATCTCGGTCAGCGTCTCGACCGTGCCGATCACGTCACTGGGCGTGACGCTGACGAGTTCGACGCCACGCGGGATGACCACATTGATCGGTTCCTCGAAGTCGCCACTGGTGCCGGTCAGGTCGATCACCGCGCCCAGGCTGCCGGGTTGCAGCCGCTCGATGAGCAGGCTCGGCCCCCGGATCGTCAGAACCGCGGTTTCAGGCAGACCCCGGGCGACGCTGGTGCTGCCCAGTCCCTGCACCTCGATGCTGACTACGCGGCTAGCCTGGGTCTGCGGAGCCTCGCTCACCGTCGCGAACCACCAGACGAGTCCGGCTGCCAGAAGGGAACCCAGTTTCTGGGGCCAGTTGTGCAGGAAGAACATCCGCACGGCCCGCAGGTTGCGACTGCTCACTGGTACGCCTCCCGCAGCGCGGCCAGCACGTCTGACGGCGCGACATCACTGCGCAGCTCCCCGTCACGGGCGAGGCTGACGGTACCGCGTTCCTCACTGATGATGAGGACCAGCGCGTCTGTCACTTCTGCCAGTCCGAGGCCAGCGCGGTGCCGGGTCCCGTGCTTGACGCTCCAGCCTTCCTGCCGGTCTGACAGGGGCAGTATCGCGCCGGCGTGGGTAATCAGGTCGTCCTTGATCAGTACGGCCCCGTCATGGAGGGGGCCCGAGGAGGCGAACACCGTCTGCAGCAGGGCGCTGCTGACCGGCGCGCTGATTTCGGTACCGTTGGCACCGTACTCAGCGAGCGGGGTTCTGCCTTCTATCGCCAGCAACGCCCCCTGGCGCTGGGAGGCGAGGTCGCGGACGGCGGCCATGATCTCCTGCACCGGGTCCTGGCCGGTACCCCGGGCGACCCGGCCGCGGCCGACACGTTCCAGTGCGGCGCGGAGCTCCGGCTGGAACACGATCACGAGCGCGATGAACCCGACCGGAGCGACCCGGTCGAACAGCCACTGCGTCGCCTGCAGGCCGAGCTGGCTCGCGAGGAACCAGACGATCAGCAGAAGTCCCAGGCCCCGGACGACGTTCCAGGCGCGTGAGTTTATCAGCAGGCTGTAGGCTTGGTACAGGAAGAAAGCGATGATCAGTATGTCAAGCAGATCGGACAGTCTGAACGTGTCAAAAAACCACAACTCTGGGGCCTCCCGCCGGCCATGCAGCGAGTGGTGCGGGGCACCCCTTCAGCCGCTCTACGGTGCTACCATAGCATGCTATGAGTACCGTAGACCTGCCCGAAATGAAACAGCGCCTTGTCACCCTCCGGGGGTATCTTTGACATCGCTGGCAAGCGTTCACGGCTGAGTGAACTTGAACCAGTACTGAATGATCCCGACCTGTGGAACGATCCGGACAACGCCCGCCGGATAAGCCAGGAGAGCGCCCGCTTACGGCGGGTGGTCGATGGCTACAGCCGCCTGAGTGATGACCTGGAAGGGCTCGAGGAACTGTTCGAGCTGGCCGAGGACGAGGAAGACGCAGCTGACCTCGCGCAGGAAGCTGAGCGCCTCGATAATGACCTGGATGAACTTTACCGCGAGACCCTGCTGTCCGGTGATCATGTCGATCGGGCTGCCATCGTCACGATCAAGCCCGGGGCGGGCGGCACCGAAAGCTCCGACTGGTCAGGCATGCTGCTGCGCATGTACCGGCGTTACGCCGAGCGCAACGGCTTCAAGGTCGAGTTCATCGACGTGGAAAGCAACGAGGCTGCGCCCCAGGCGATCGATTACGCCCAGTTCATCATCCGCGGTGAGAGGGCGTTCGGTTTCATGTCGGCTGAAGGCGGAGTGCACCGGCTCGTGCGGGTTTCACCTTTCGATTCCCAGGGCCGTCGTCACACCAGCTTCGCCTCGGTCGAAGTGATGCCCGAGATCGATGACGACATCAACATCGAGATCGACCCGAACGACCTGCGTATCGACGTGTACCGCTCCTCCGGACCTGGGGGTCAGTCGGTCAATACGACCGACTCGGCAGTTCGGCTCGTCTGGCGTCCCGGCACTCCCGACGAGATAATCGTCACCTGCCAGGACGGCAAGTCGCAGATCAAGAACCGTGAGAAGGCGATGACCGTACTGCGCAGCCGGCTGTGGGAGCGCGAGGAAAGCAAACGGCTTGAGGAGCAGCTGAAAGCCCGCGGCGAGCAGAAAGCGAACGAGTGGGGCTCACAGATCCGGTCGTACGTGCTCGACAAGCGCTACGTCAAAGACCACCGCACCGGACTCACGCGTCACGATCCTGATGAGGTGCTGGACGGAGACATCCAGGATTTCATCTGGGCGGGGCTTGAGTGGCAGGCCGGTCTGGCTTCAGCCGGCAGCGAAGAGGCGGAGCAGGTCGGCTGAATTGCGGGTGCTGGCGGTGGCGGATACTGTCTCGCCAGTCATCCATTCAAGCAATTTCCCTGGTAACCTGCCGCCTTTCGACCTCGCTCTGAGTGCCGGCGACTTCCCGGGTGAGGTGCTGGAGTTCATGGCCGACAGGCTCAGGCAGCAGCCGATCTTCGTCCTCGGCAATCATGACCGCGGTCTGCTGCCTGACCCGTCTGATCCGACGGGTTCAGCCCGCATACCCGGGGGCGTCATCAATGCGCATCGCCGGATCGTCCACCAGTCGGGCCTGTTGATCGCCGGTTTCGAAGGCAGTGCCCGTTATCGGCCCGGTCCGCACCAGTACTCCGAACGGGAGTACGCAGCGATGGTCCGCGCCATGACTCCCCGCCTGCTGTGGAACCGCTGGCGCTACGGCCGCGCCGTCGACATCCTGCTGACCCACGCTCCGCCCACCGGTCCGCATGCCGGCAGCGACTGGGCGCACCGCGGCATCCCGGCGTTCGAACGGTTCAACCGGACCTGGCGGCCGAAGATCCATGTGCACGGTCACGTGCACCTGCTGGGTGCCAACGCCGGACCAGAACGCGAGTACGTCACCCCCGAAGGCGTCCGGGTCATCAACGCCTACGGCTTCACCCTCATCGACCTCTAGCCGGTCACCGTCACCTTCGCCTCACCGACGGTCAGCTCCGCGTCAACGGGCAGGTCCAGGCGCAGAACCGCCAGGCCAGCGCGCGGGGCGTTGCCTTCCGCTGCGGCCGTCACCGTTCCGAGCCGGCCCACCCGGCGGCCGTCCAGCAGCACGTCCCGCTCGGTACCGGCGTCGCCTTCCAGCCTGATGCGGCGCAGCCCGCGGCGCAGGTTGCCACGCGCCTCGATCCGCGCCATGATCTCCTGGCCCAGGTAACAGCCTTTGCGGTAAGACACCAGATGTTCGAGGCCGGCCTCCTGGGGGAGCACACCTTCACCGGCGTCCAGCGCTGCGGCCGCCACCCCGGCTTCAACCCTGGCTTGCTCAAGCTGCTGCCGGTCGGCGGTCTCGCTCAGAAGTTCCCCGATCAGCGGTGCGAGTGAGGCGTAAGGGGCCCGGAAGAACAGGTCATGGCCTCCGCTCAGCGAGCGGCGGGCCACAACGGCAGCGGCGAACGAGTCGGCTGCACGGAGCCTGTCCAGGTCAGCGGCGATGTCTTGTGCCGGTCCCTGTACGGTCAGCTGCGTCCACTCAGCCTGGGGCCGCTCCAGGGTCACCTGGTCGAAGATGATGTGACGGTCGAGTTCACTGAACACGAAGTCGGTCATGGCATCCTCGACCGCGAGCAGCAGGAGTCCCGGCAGCCGAACGACCGTAAGCTGGGCCAGTGCGTGGCCACGGTGGTTAAGCAGCAGGGCGCCCGTGCCACTGCCCTCAGCAAGACCCCGGACGTCAGCACTCACGAGGCCGTGGACGAAATCCAGCCGGTCCTCACCGGTGACGGTGATGAAACCGGAGTCGATCTGGGCGTTGAACATGACCCTGTCTATCACGCCGGACACTGCCAAGCTGTCTCGCACGGCGCCCCTGCCGGCCGACGGGGCAGCGCCGGGTCGGCGGCTATAATCAGTCCATGAACGATAAGCAGCGCTGGCTGGCGGGTAACTACCGTGCAGCCACGGAACGCATGAAGGAGAGGGACTACCCGTTCAGGACCCTGTCCGACCTGGAAGTCGACCCGGTGTACACGGCCGATGACGTCCAGGGCATGGACATGGCAACCGAACTGGGTATGCCGGGTGAGTACCCGTACACCCGGGGCGTGCATGCAAGCATGTATCGCTCGAAACTGTGGACGATGCGCATGTTCGCGGGACTCGGCACGGCCGAGCAGACGAACGAACGGTTCCGCCACCTGCTGGACGCAGGCCAGACCGGCCTGTCCACCGCCTTTGACCTGCCGACGCTGATGGGTTACGACAGTGACCACGAACTGTCCCGCGGCGAGGTCGGCAAGTGCGGGGTCGCCGTATCCAGCCTGGCTGACATGGAGGTGCTGTTCGAAGGCATCGACCCGGAGCAGGTCACGACGTCGATGACGATCAACAGCCCCGCGAACGCGATCTGGGCCATGTACCTGGCGATGGCCGAGAAGCGCGGCGCCCGCCTCGACCACGTCGGCGGTACCATCCAGAACGACATCCTCAAGGAGTTCATCGCGCAGAAGGAATACATCTTCCCGCCTGAACCGTCGGTCAAGCTGGTCATCGACACGTTCGAATGGGGACCGCGCTTCGTGCCGAAGTTCAACTTCGTATCGGTGTCCGGCTACCACATCCGTGAGGCCGGCTCCACCGCAGTACAGGAACTGGCCTTCACACTGGCCGACGGTATCCACTACGTACGCAAGGCGCTGGAACGCGGGCTCGACATCGACGAGTTCGCTCCGCGCATCAGTTTCTTTTTCAATGCCCACAACGATTTCTTCGAGGAGATCGCCAAGCTGCGGGCGGCCCGGCGCATCTGGGCCCGCCAGATGCGTGAGGTGTTCGGCGCCCGGGACCCGCGCTCCTGGATGATGCGCACCCATGTCCAGACGGCCGGCGTGTCGCTGACGGCACAGCAGCCGCTCGTCAACGTCTCGCGCGTCGCGATCCAGGCGCTGGCCGGTGTCCTCGGCGGTACCAACAGTCTGCACACTGACGCTTACGATGAGGCGCTGGCGCTGCCGACAGAGGAGAGCGCCCTGCTGGCGCTGCGGACCCAGCAGGTGATCGCCTACGAGACCGGCGTCGCCTCGACCGCTGACCCCCTGGGTGGTTCCTGGTACCTGGAGAGCCTCACCAACCGGATGGAGCAGGAATGCCTCGCCTATTTCGAGCGCATCGATGCCCTTGGCGGGGTTGAAGATGCGATCGAAGCCGGTTTCTTCGCCAGCGAGATCGGTGAGGCCAGTTACCGGCAGCAGCAGGAGATCGACTCGGCAGAACGGGTAGTCGTGGGTGTCAACGCTTTCGTTACGGATTTCCCCGAGGTGCCGGTGCAGCTGGTCGATCCGGCGGTCGAGGTGACCCAGGCTGAGCGCCTGGCGCGGGTCCGGGCCGAACGCGACCCCGTGGCGGTGCAGGGGGCGCTGGAGCAGCTGCGGCAGGCGGCGGTCGACGGCAGCAACACCATGCCCGCCTTCATGGCGGCGGCCCGTGCTTACGCGACCCTGGGTGAACAGATGGATGTACTCCGTGAGGTGTACGGCGTTTACGAGGAGCCTGTCCACATATGAGCAGCAGACCGATCCGGGTCCTGATCGCCAAACCGGGGCTCGATGGGCATGACCGCGGTGCCAAGGTCATCGCCCGCGGACTGCGTGATGCCGGCGTGGAAGTCATCTACTCCGGCCTGCGCCAGACGGCACCGATGATCGTGAGTGCTGCCATCCAGGAGGACGTGGAGGCGATAGGTCTGTCGATCCTGTCAGGCGCGCACATGCGTTACTTCTCCGAGGTCATCGAGCAGTTGCGGGAGCGCGGTGCGGAGGACATCCTCGTGTTCGGCGGCGGGATCGTGCCTGACCAGGACCTGGCTAAGCTTCGTGAGCTTGGGGTTGCCGCGATATTCACGCCGGGTACAACGACGCAGGAAGTCGTTGCCTGGCTGACCGGGACGCTCCGACCCGGGAACGGCTGAGGATCCCGCCGGAGCGGATCTGCTCCGAAGGTGTTAACCTGAGCGACAATCCGGGCGGCCAGGCGGCCGTCTGCCTGCACAAACTTTAACGGACCGGTCCCCGCTTCAACCCCCCCTGCGGGCCCGAAACCCAGCCGGTCCGCTGGAGTCGTAAACGTATGAGATCCCCCGGCAAGCTGACGCTGCTGCTGACAGGTGTACTGTTTTCCTCTTTCGTTCTCGCTGACGGTTACGCCCTGCGCCGGGTACGGCCCGGCGACACCATAGGTACGATCGCCGCGGCCTACAACCTCTCCACCGAGGTACTGATGGCCTACAACGACCTTGACGGCACGCTCATCCACCCCGGTGACCTGCTGAAAGTACCTTACGTGCGGGCCACGGGTGGGGTGGCAGAACAGGCGCCCCGCGCTCCCGCCAGCTTCCGGGAACACGTGCTGCAGCCAGGTGAGACCCTCTCTGAGGTCGCGGCGCGCTACGGCATCACCATCAACGCGCTGGTCGGAGCCAACCCCGATCTGTCATCGCTTGACCGGCTGCCGACGGGCGTAGAACTGCTCATCCCGCCCGGAGAAGGTCTCGTCGTCACCCTCAGCCAGGTCACTGATCTCGCGGGCCTGCTGGCTGAACACCAGCTCAGTCCGCTGAGCGTGGCGCGCGCCAACGACATCCGCAGCCTCAACGACCTGCAGCCAGGCATGCTGCTGTTCCTGCCGGGTGTCGAGCCGACTGCCGCCCTGGAGCGCCTGGCGCGGGTCAGGGAAGAGGAGCTGCGCTACATCTGGCCGTTGCACGGCCGCATCACCTCTTACTTCGGCCGGCGCAATCTTGGCATGGGGACCAGCAACTTCCACCGCGGGATCGACGTGGCGGCACCGACCGGCACGCCCGTCCACGCAGCCCGCAGCGGAACGGTCGTGTTCTCCGGCTGGTCAACCAGCGGTTACGGTTACCTGGTCCGCATCCGCCACCATGGTGGTGATGAGACCTGGTACGGCCACTTCAGTCAGCTGCTCGTCGATCACGGAGATCACGTCGCTCAGGGTGAGGTCATTGGACTGGTCGGCTCAACCGGTATCTCGACCGGGCCGCACCTGCACTTCGAGCTGCACGAATCCGGTACGGCTGTCGACCCGCTCGGTTACCTGAACTGAAATTGAAGCGGCTGGCGCGGCTACTGCAGCCGGCCAGCCAGCCGCGCGTAACGTAAGGTCAGTCGCTGCTGCTGAAGTGCAGGATGCGTCCGCAGCTGGGGCAGCGCACCACGCCAGCTTCCTTGCGGACTTTCTGAACCACATGAATGGGAAGGTGCACGTTGCAGCCGGAGCAGCGGTTCCCGCCGACAACCTCAGCGAGTCCTACTCCGCGCCGTGCCTTGCGGACCTGTTCGTACGTCTGCAGCAGCCGTCTGTCGATCGCACCCGCCATCCCGGTGCGTTCCTGCGAGATGGTCTGGATGCGCTCGTCGATCCCTTCGACGCGTTCCGCTTCAGCCTGCTGCAGACTGCTCACCAGCGGTTCCAGCTCCGCAAGCTGACCTTCCAGCTCGGCGACTTCGCTGCTGAGCTGCTCGGTTTCCTCCATGAGCGGCAGCAGGTCCTCCTCGACCTCCTGCACCCGGGTGGCGAACTGCAGCTCCTGGTTCTGGAACTGGGAAGCTTCCTTGGGGGTCTCCGCTGTCAGGGACGAGTTGGCTGCAGCCTTGCGGCGCTCCTCAAGCGTACCGAGCTCCAGTTCGGCGCTTCGTACTTCGGCCTGCCGGCCATCGAGCTCACGCTGGCGGGCACTGATCTCAGCCCGCAGCTGCTCGAGCCGGTTCTCAGCCTCGGTCAGCTCCGCAGGCGTCTGGGAGCGTTCCTCCTGAAGCGCGTCAATCTCAAGGTCCCGGGCCTGAACGTCAGCCAGGTCCTTCATCTGATCACTCATCGCGCAGCTTCCTCCAGTGGTGCGGTCCCATAAACAGAAAACTCCGCTGGGAGGCATCCCGCGGAGTACGTAAACTGGCTCTTGTGGCGTGCAGAACTCACATCCCGCAGTTTAGCACGTGGCTCCTGCGGGGGTGTGGACGGCTTACAATGCGCGGGTATGTTCGAAGAGTCTGTGGACAGTTTCCTGGCACGCTGGCGATCACTGGCCGCAGAGGTCGAGGTGTTCTCGCGTGTGGAGAACGACCCGCTGCTGGAGTTCATGGCGGGTGACGTGATCCTGCACGCGCTCGAACGCACCAATCCGTACCTGCCGCGGGTGGGCAGGAACCGGGTGATCATCCATGCTGTCTGCGAGTCAGTGGCAGCCGGCGAACCGCCTGCTCTGGTCGAAGTGACAGGCATCAGCAACATCCGCGTAACCGCACCTGTGCTGAGAGCCGAGCCGCCCTTCGTGATCGTCGACGCCGGATTCCCCCTGGTGGTTGGCGTACTGGGCGGATTCGGGCACCTCACCGCCGGTGAGCTGATCAGCTTCGAGTCGGTACCACCGCTGCAGGCGTTCGTGCTGGAGGAAACCGCAGGCACAGTGCGCACCGAGCTGGAACTCTGAGCAGTCGGGCCTGCTGCTACACTGGCGCATGCTCGAGACTGACTTCAGCAACATCGCGGCTTCAGAGCTCGGTTTCAGGCGCATCGACCTGAGCGCCGAACTCGCCGCCTGGGAACAGCAGCTCAGTGGCGCCGTCGGTGAACTGTACGGCCAGGCGGCCGATGAGGACGGGATGCTCGGCTGGATCCGACTGCCGGAACAGCCTGTGGAGCTCGAAGAGGTGGAGCAGCTCGCCGGCAGCCTGCGCAGCCGTTTCACGGACCTCGTCGTCCTCGGCATCGGCGGCTCCAGCCTCGGCGCGCTTGCGGTGATCTCCGCGCTGCAGCATCCGTACCGCCAGCTGCAGCAGGACGGTGACGGGCTCAGGGTCCATTTCATCGACAACGTCGATGCCGATCAGATGAACGCTCTGCTCGAGGTGCTTGATCCCGCGACGACGCTGGTCAACGTCATCTCCAAGAGCGGCACGACGGCAGAGACCATGGCCGCCTACCTCTTAATGCGCAACTGGCTGGAGCAGGCGCTCGGAAGCGCCTATTCCGCTCAGGTGATCGCGACGACGGATCCCCACAGCGGCATACTGCGACCGCTGGCGCAGCAGCAGGGCTACCGGCTGCTGAGCGTGCCCGCCAACGTGGGTGGCCGCTTCAGCGTGCTCTCTCCGGTAGGTCTGCTGCCGATCGCGCTGGCCGGCATCGACGTAAGGGCGTTGCTCTCAGGAGCGGCGCGCAGCAACGAAACGGTCAGCCGCCCAGTGCATGACAACCCGATCATGCAGGCGGCGCTCAGCCAGTACCTGTCGTACCGCGCGGGCCGCAACATCAGCGTACTCATGCCTTACAGCAGCCGGCTCGACCGCCTGACCGACTGGTTCGTGCAGCTGTGGGCCGAATCGCTTGGCAAGGCCCGGGACAGGCGCGGCAGCCTCGTGAACGTGGGCTCAACGCCGCTCGGTGCGGTCGGAGCGACCGATCAGCATTCCCAGGTCCAGCTGTTCAACGAAGGCCCCGATGACAAGCTTGTCGCGTTCATCCGCATCGCTGCACCCGACCGACAGCTGAGCATCCCGGCTGTTACGCCGCCGGTAAGTGCACTCGGCTACCTTGAAGGCCGGTCGGTATCCGAGCTGCTGCTGGCGGAACAGGCCGCCACGGCGCACGCACTGCTCCAGCACGGTAAACCGAGCTACACGATCACGCTGCCGCGCCTCGATGCCGGCACGCTCGGCGAGCTGCTGCAGTTCCTCATGTGGCAGACCGCCGTCATGGGAGAGCTGCTCAACATCAACACCTATGACCAGCCCGGAGTCGAACTCGGCAAGGAGTACACCTACGCACTGATGGGCCGGGAAGGTTTCGAGGAAGTCCGCGGGCGCCTCGAGGGGGCAGGCGTGCTGAAAGAAGAGCGCGGCTGAGCAGCACCTCCGGGCGGGTCAGAACGTGATTTGACACGGCTCAGCTGCATTGGCTAACATTGAGCTTGCTGCCTGGGGCGGTAGTGTAGCGGTTAGCATATCTGCCTGTCACGCAGAAGGTCGCGGGTTCAAATCCCGTCCGCCCCGCCAGTTGATCCCCCCGGAACCGAACGGTTCCGGGGGGATTTTACGTGCCTGGATACGCATTTTCCCTTTCCTGTTCCTGCTAACGTGACTGCCATGGAAATCCCTGTGCTGGAGATGCCCGACACCGTGGTGTTTCCCGGCATGACCCTCATGCTGTCGCTCACGGGACCGAAACACGTACGGCTGCTTAAACAGGTGCTGGAACGTGACGAGCACGGTTTCATGATCAGCTGGACCGGCAGGTCGGACGGCGAGCGGCCACCGCAACTGCCTGAGCACGGCACGAAGATGGCGGTACTTGCGGTAAAGGGCAACGACAGGGAAGGCTACAGCGTGACAGCTCACGGCCAGGGCCGGCAGCTGCTCAAGCTCGCCCGCAGCGAAAGCGTGCCGGACCCTGAGGGCGGGCGCAGCTCACTGCTGTACGTTCATGACGAGCCGGCACCACTGGGCCGGACCGATCCGGGTGAGGAGCTGCTGGAGGCGTGGGACGCCGTCGAACTTTTCCGCCGCTACGCACAGCGCTTCTTCCATCCGGAAGTGCAGGAGGAGATCAGTGAGGCGTTGCCCCCCGATCCGCTTTACGTTGCCTCGTTCATCTGCGCCAACACCCTGCTTGAGCCGGAACAGCAGCAACAGCTGCTCGCGGCAGAAACACTGCTGGCCCGCCTGCGGCTCGTCAGTCACATGATCAGCTGCGAGCTCAACCGGTCAGAGCCTGCGCAGCCCGGTCCGGCGTGACACGGTCGGGCGCCGCGGTACCGCGAAGCGCCTGAGCGCGAGTTCAGCAAGGAAGAGCGCGCAGGCCGCACCGAGCGGCCACTGCCAGACAGGCAGGCTGGTGCTGCCGAGATCCGGGCTGTAATCGTCCAGGCTGCTGAGCACGTCTCCGCTGCTGCGGCTGCTGAGCGTCGCCAGCAGGCTGCCTGAGGCTGCCTCACGGTCGAACTCCGCGCCCGTCTGATCAAGCACCTGGCGAGCCACGACCTCGTCGCCGTCGGTGACGAGCAGTGTGCCTTCGCCTCTGCCAGGCAGCACACCCTCGTAGCGTCCCGGGCCAACCTGTTCAAGCTGGACGGTGGTGCCCGAGTAGCGGGCGGTGATCACCCGGTTGTTGAGGTACTCGCCCGCCTCGACGGCATCGACAGTCACCAGCAGCTGACCGCCCTCACTGACGACGGTCGTCTCATAGCTGCCCGGCTGCAGCTGAAGCCAGCGCACGACGCGCAGCAGGGTAGAGGCGAAATCGTCTGCTGCGGCCAGCTCCGGAGCCCAGGCGTTCAGGTCCGTGGTCAGTGCGGCGGTCCTGCCGAGGCCGTGCCGCATGACGGACAGCACCGGTTCCTCGTCGAGACCCTCGAGCAGCAGCTCGGACGCTGAGCGTGGAGTCGTGGCGATGTAAGCATCGATTCCTGGTTGCGCACCGCTCATGAGTGACAGCGTGTGCGGCTGCGCCAGCGGCTGGAACCGCTCCTCGCGGAGCAGCGAGCGGGTGGCCACCATCGCTTCACTGGTGAATATGCGTGGCAGCGTGCTCACGTCCAGCGCCTCGTAGTAGCGGCCGTTGCCGGCGGTCGCGATATTACGCAGCTGCTCGAAGTCCGCGTCAGCCCCCATCGCTATCGTCGAGGTGGTGATGCCTGCCGTGCTGCCGCGCCGCGCCATCGCCGCGAAATCGGCGGCGTTGCCGGAGAACGGGCCCCGGCCATCATAGAGGCGTCCATCAGACAGCACGATGATGTGTTTGATCGCTGCCGGCTGAGCTTCGAGCACAGCCAGTGCTTCCTCGTACGCGGGGCCCAGGAGGGTGCCGCCCTGGGTGGTCAGGCCGAGGATGGCGCCGAGCATCTCGCGCTTGCCCCGCTCCGTCGCTGGCCGCAGTTCGAACACCCATTCGCTCGTGTCGCTGAACGCGATCATGCCCAGCAGATCCTGCTCGAAAGCGAGTTCAACGACCGAGATGGCCCCTTCCTTGGCCAGTTCCAGGCGGTTCGGGTTGCCGGCGCTCATCGACTGGCTGCGGTCGATGAGCATCAGCATGGCGACGAGCGGGATCTCGACCTCGGTGCGCAGGTCCGTGCTTACCGGCAGTGCGTCCTCGAGCGGAGTGCGGAACCAGCCGCCGAAGCCGAAACTGTCGGGTCCGCCGGTCATCATCAGGCCGCCTCCGTTGGCGACGTAGTCGAGCAGCAGCTGATGCTGGCCTACCGTGAAGTCGCTGGCGGCACTGCGGAGGATCACTGCGCTCCAGTTCATCGGCGCGCTGATGCTGCCGGAGTTACCGGCGGTGACCGGCACCCCGGAATCAGCGAGCAGGTCCGCCAAGGCGGGATCGTCGATAACGAGGACCGGCCGCTGTTCACTTATCGGCAGTTCGTTCGCCAATCGGTCGTCCGCCAGCGGCTGGGGGTAATCCACTTCGACCAGAGCGGTGACCGGCATGCTGCCACTGTCCGCAGCGGTGAAGCTGAACGGGATGGTGCTGCGCCCGGCCGGCAGCTCACGGACGATCTCCGGCAGGGGTTGTCCCGCGATGCTGACACGCAGGGTGGCAGTTGCCGGTTCCGCCGTGTTGACGACAGCCAGCCCTTCGACGGCCTGGCCTGGAGCCGCCTGTTCAGGCAGCAGCAGCGACTCCAGCCGCATGTTGCTCACCGTGCCAGTCTGGAAGGTGTCGATCGGAACCGGCGGAAGCCCCTGGAGGGCTGAGCCGGTGGACTCTATGCCATCGCTCAGCAGCAGGATGCGGCTGGCTCCCGTCCCGGCAGCGACCTGCAGCGCCCGGGCCAGATCGGTCTCGCCGCGCACCAGGGCTGCAGGCGGGTCCGCTCCATGATCAGTCAGCCGCACGGTGTCAGCCGCGAAACCGAACCAGATGGTGTCCTCGGGGGCTGATGCGCTGGCCCAGCCGCTTACGGCTTCACGCGCGAGCTCACCGCTGCTCTCGGACACGTCGATAAGGACCGCCAGGCTGCCGCCCGGTACCCGTACTGCGGGCTGGGCCAGCGCAGCCAGGACCAGGGCCAGGGTCAGCAGCCTGAGCCACCAGCCGCTTCGGCGGGGCAGCAGCAGGAGCACGGGGATCAGCAGCAGCACAAGCGGCTGCTGAAAGCTGAGCAGCGGGGCGGATGAAGCCATCCCGACAATGCTAGCAGCTGGCTTTGCTGGTATCATCGCGGGAAGATGCAGAAGAGTTCCCAGCCGTGGCTGCTTATTGCCATGTCCACCGACAGACGGGGCGAAGCCATGAAAGGTGCAGCCGCGGAGCTGCGGCTGAACGCGGAAGTGGTGACCGAGGCCGAGACCCTCCTGTTCCGCACGAGGCTGGCCGACGACCTGCCTGCGGCGCTGCTGGTCGATCATCAGCTGGCTGCGCAGGTCGACCAGCTTGACCTGGTACAGCTCCTGCGGCGGCGTAACCACCTGAGTGACGTGCCGATCGTTTACTTCGGGCCGCAGGATAACGAGATCCAGGCAGCTGCCTACGGCTCCGGCGCTGACGTGTACCTGACCTTGCCGACCGCCCCTGCGGTGGTGACGGCAGCACTGCGACACCTGCTTGCCCGGCGCCAGTCCGAACTGGGCCTGAGGCAGACGCTGGAACGGCTGCGTGACTTCGAGCAGGCGTACAAGGAATCCGAACGGGTGAAGGACGACCTCATCCACATGCTGGTGCACGACCTGAAGAGCCCCATCTCCAGCGTCATCGGCCTGCTTGACCACAGTCTGGACATGATCAGGGGCGAGAGCCCCGTCGCTGATGGCGGTATCGAGGCCGTGAACGAACTGCTGCTGCTGGCCCGCTCCGAGTCGCAGCACCTGCTCGGACTGGCAGCGAACATCCTGGATGTCAGGCGCATGAAGGACGGAGCGATGCCGTTCGAACCGGTGTGGGTCGATGACCTGTCAGCCCTGGCGCAGCAGGCACTTCGGGACGTGAGCGGTGGACCCCGCGAACGCAACTTCAGTTTCCTGGTCAGGCCGGAAGCCGAGCGCATCCATGCTGACCCGGCGCTGCTGCGGCGGATACTGGCGAACCTGTTCGCCAACGCAGTGAAACACACCCGCAAGAACGGTTACGTCGACTTCCGTGCCTGGCGTCAGGACGACTCCTGGATACTGTCGGTCCGGGATGACGGGGAAGGCATCCCCGAAGCTGACCAGAAACGCATCTTCAACGCTTTCGAACAGTCCCGGCATACGGTTCATGACCGTTACGACAGCGGCATGGGGCTGACCTTCTGCAAGCTGGCGGTCGAGAAGCACGGCGGCCGCATCTGGGTCGAGTCCAAGGTCGGACGAGGCTCCACTTTCTTCTTCACGCTGCCGGTTACGGTCAGCGACTCGCTCATCGATCACGAACTCACGCTCACCGGTGCCTGAGACCCCCGTCACACCCGGCTGGGAGCTGGAGCGAAGCCTGTGGCTCAAAGGCTGCCGCACCGTCATCGGCGTCGATGAGGCCGGTCGCGGCTGTCTCGCCGGACCCGTGTTCGCCGCTGCGGTGGTGCTGCCGGGCAACGCCCGCGGCTGTTACCGCGATTCCAAACAGCTCAGCCCCGAGCAGCGCGAAGAACTGGCGCAGCAACTGAAACGCGAGGCACTGGCCGCGGCCGTGGGACAGGCCAGCGCCCGTGAGATCGACCGGCTCGGGATCCTGGCGGCGACCCACCTTGCCGCCGAGCGGGCTCTGCAACTGCTTCCGTTCGACCTGCGCGGAACCGGCCTCGTGACGGACTACCTGCGGCTGCAGCACCCGGGGCCCGTGCTCGCCGTCCCCCGGGCTGATGCCAGAAGTCTGCAGACGGCAGCGGCCAGCATCCTGGCCAAGACCAGCCGGGACCGCTTCCTGGCTGAGCTTGACCGCCGCTGGCCCGGCTACGGGTTCGCCCGCCACAAGGGTTACGGCACGCGTCAGCACCTGCTGGCACTGGACGAACTCGGCGTGTGCCCGGAGCATCGCCGCAGCTTCGCGCCGGTGCGGCATCGGCTGAACGTGACCGCCAGCGGGGTACAATGCAGCCGTGATAAGCGAGACCAGCTCCGCCCGGAAGCGGCAGGACAGTACTGAAACCGCCGGATCGGCGCTGCCGGCAACGGTCGGCGTCCGCTTCGACAACGGGCCCAGAATCCATTACATCGAGGTGCAGGACGTGGTGCCCGAACCGGGCAGCCGCTGCGTCGTCAACACCCGGCGCGGCCTCGAGGTCGGCCTGGTACGCACCGGAGTGAAGCATGACCAGCGGCCCGGCGGCAGTTTCCGCCGGATCGCAGATGCGGAAGACCTCGCCCGCCACGAACGGCTGAAAGAACGCGCCGAAGACCTGAAATGGTTCGTCCGGGCCCGGGCCCGCCAGCGGCGTCTGAACCTCAAGATCGTCAGCATCGAGTTCACCCTGGATGAGTCGCTGCTGGTCCTGAGCTACACCGCCGAAGAGCAGGTGCCGTTGCGCCTGCTGGCTCAGGAACTCGCCCCTCACAGCAGGGCCCGCATCGAGTTCAGCAACGTAGGTCCGCGGGACCAGGCACGCATCCTCGGTACGCTCGGTTCCTGCGGCAGTGGTTCGTGCTCATCCACCTGGCTGCAGGGTTTCGCGGCGGTCAGTATCCGCATGGCCCGTGACCAGCAGCTGCCCCTGAACCCGGAGAAGATCAGCGGTCCATGTGGCCGCCTCATGTGCTGTCTGCAGTACGAGCACGAGATGTACCGTGAACTGCTGAAAGGCATGCCCAAGAAGGGCGCCAGGATGTGCCATACCGGCAGCGGTGTCTGTGGCCGTGTCACCAAGCTCAATCCGCTGCAGCAGACAGCTGAACTGCGTACGGACGAAGGCGCGATGAACGAGTACCCGGTCAGCGAACTGGAGCGGCTCAGGAGCTGAAGACTGCCCGCAGCCTGAGCGCCAGCAGCTGCAGCGCGATCCCCGCATTCACGTAACTGCTCAGGCTGCGTTCGCACTCGAGAACAGCGTCATCAGCAGCCGCACGTGCAGCAGGCGGCAGGTCCCGCAGCCGGGACCGCAGCAGTTGCGGCACGTCCCCGGCGTTACCGGCCAGCCAGTGGGATTCAAGCTGCAGCGCCGTCTCGAGGGCGTCGTGCAGGCTGCCGGACAGGGCGGCAACGAACTCCGCCACCGCCGCCGTGGCGGCCTCATGTGCCGCCGGGTCCCGGTGGGCGCGCAGCAGCGCAGCTGGCGTTCCCAGCACGTGTGCCGGATGATCGGCCGGTTCCAGCCCGCTCGTGTCCACTGTGCCGAGCCGGACGACCGTCAGGCGGGAAGCAACCGTCGGCAGCAGGTCCGCCGGATCGGTCGCGATAAGCAGCAGCTTTGCCCAGCTGGGTGGTTCTTCAAGTGTCTTCAGAAAGCTGTTGGCGGCAGCCGGGGTGAGCCGGTCAGCGGAATCGATGACGCCGACCCGCCAGTTGGTGAGCGGTCGCCGTTCCAGCCAGGTGCGCAGTGGCTCGCCCTGCTCACCTTCGCGGCTCACCAGCTGACCGATGCGGATCTCAGGGTTCCGGTTCAGTCTGCCGCTGGCGGTAAGCGCTGCCGGAGCGACTTCCAGGTGATCGGGGTGAGAACCGGACTGCCACAGCCGGCAGCTGCTGCAACTGCCGCACGGTCGACCGCTTGCGGCCGCACAGTTGAGCAGGGCAGCGTACCAGCGGGCCAGCTGGCGCCGGCCAACGCCCTGGGGCCCAGCCAGGAGCAGCGCCGGAGCAGTCAGCTCCTGCAGCAGCTTGCGGGGGCCGTCATGGCCCTGCAGCAGCCACGGCAGAGGATCGGTCACCGCTTCAGTAACCATGTTCAAGCCGGTCGATCAGCACTTCAGGGTAGCCTTCACGTTCCATCAACTGCTGGACGGCGGCCACGTCCCAGGGTACCCGGCGGACCTCGACCGTACGCTGGTCGTTGTCGAAGATGCCGTAGCTCGCGAGCGGTGAACCGTCGCGGGGCTGGCCCACCGAACCCGGGTTGAAGAAGGCGCGGACCCGGGGGGCGATCCGGTAGCCACAGCGTTCACTGCGCAGAGGCACCGTCCGCCACATGTCCTCACCGTCAACCTTCATCGATGCGTACACCGTCGGAACGTGCGTGTGGCCGAACAGGCACACGTCCCTGCTCAGCCACGGCGCGTTCGCCTGAGCAGCAGCGAGCGTGTCGATGTACTCCCACGGTTCCCGTAGAGCCCCGTGCACCGCCTGCCAGTTGCCGCCCGCGAAACCGGGCTGGAACCGGCGCATGAACTGCAGGCTGTCATCAGACAGCAGACTGCGGTGCCGCCTTATGACCTGTTCCACGATCCCGTTGCCGTTACCCGCCCTGTCGGGCCGGCCGGACTGCTCGAGCAGCAGCGCATCGTGATTGCCGAGCAGCGTTACCACCGGTCTGAGTTCCTTCAGCAGCTGAACGCACTCCTCGGGCCGGTTGCCGTAGCCGACCACGTCACCCAGTGAGATGACAGCATCGTAATGGACGTTTGCGGCGTCCTCGATCACTGCCTCCAGGGCGGTCAGGTTCGCGTGGATGTCACTCAGCACCAGATAGCGCATGCGTGTCTGAACATATCACCCGGGCTTGAGTGACCGTGTGCCGGAAGGCGCGCTCCTGCAAGCTATACTTCAGGAGATGTACCGGCCTGCACTGCTCCTGCTGCTTGTGGTCACCATGGCCTCGCTGTCAGGCGTGGTACGTGCCGAGGTGGCCATACCGGAGTTCGGTCGCCGGGGCGAGCTGCCAGAAGGTCTGACCAGCACGTTCAGCACGCAGCTGCGCCAGGCGGTGAGCCAGCTTGGCCTTCAGGTTGACCCGGCAGAACTGGTCACCGAGGGGATCGCCGGCAGTCTTGATCCCTTCTACACCTCACTGGCTGCCCGGCTGCTTGGCACCCGTTACGCCGTCAGCGGCGAGGTCGCTGAGAGCGCAACTTCGGGTTCGCGCTTCACGGTCAACATGCTCATCGTCGATACGGCGACAGATCGTCACAGCGACCTGATAAGCCATTCGCTGTCCCTGCAGGACCTGAGCAGCGTCGCCGCTGAGCTGGCCCAGGAGATCTTAGCCTTCACCGACCAGGCGGCAGCTCTGCCAGCCGGTGATGCAGGCCTGTTCATAAGCAGTGAACCGGCCGGCGCGACGGTATTCGTGAACGGCCGTCAGGTGGGCCGCACCGGCGAGCTTGACCTGCTCCAGCTCGTACCGGGCCGCTACCAGATCGAGGTGCGGCTTGAGGGGCACCTGCCGGTGAGCCGGGTGGAGGAGCTGCGGCCAGGCAGCACCAGCTTCCCGCATTTCCGGCTTACCGAGATCCGCGGAGGCAGCGCTCAGGTGAGCAGCCGCCCTGCCGCCGAGGTTCTGTCCGGCGGTGAGAGTTTCGGGATGACACCGCTCAGCATCCCGCTGCCTGCCGGCCGGCAGCAGCTTGTGCTGCGGCGGGACGGCTTCCGTGACAGCGTGGTTACCGTCGACATCCTGAACAACCGCGTGACCCGCACCGCGGTCGATCTGGTGGCCGTCCGGGAGCCGCTGGTTTTCTGGGACGAGGAAGACGGCGTCAGCATCCTTGTGGACGGTGAGCCGCAGACCGGGCTGGCGGCGACCTCGTTGCGGCCCGGCCGGGTCACCTTCACGGTGCGGCGCTCGGGACTGAGCATGGATCACACGGTCGTACTGCCCCTTACCGGGGTGTTCAGGCTCGATACCCGGGCCGGAACCCTGGTGCCATTTCCCAACTAGTCGACTGGAACAGTCAGTGAGGCGCTGAGGCTCAGCTGCTCTGTCGGCGCGGCCAGATCGAACACAATCCGATAACTGGTGTCTGCGGCAGTGCCACTCCAGCTCAGCTGCAGTGCAAGCTCCGCCAGGTCAGTGCGGTACGGTTCGAGCCTCAGCTCCGCCTGCAGCGTACCGGCACTGAAGCTCTCCTGAACAGTGAAGCTGAGACCGGGGCTGTGTCCATAAGCAGTACCGCCGTAGTGCAGCCACAGTTCCCAGGCGGCCGCCCGCTGGCGGTTGATGCGCAGGCCTGCCGCTGCGGCCGACCAGTGCGCGTGAGTGCCGGCACCGAGCGGCACAGCGGTCTCCACGGCCAGCCGCAGGTCGTGACCGGCGATGAGCCGAGGGAACTGCAGTTCGAGTGGCAGGAGCAGCAGGCGGTCCCTGCCGCTCAGCAGCAGCTGAGGGTCCGTGACCGCCAGCACCTCGCGGCTGAGCCGGTAGGTTGCGCCCAGCTGTACGCCCCAGGTCAGCGTGTCACCGGCGGCAGGAAGCTGCGGAAACACGCTGTCAGCGGCGCTGCTCAGCAGTGGCGGCAGGTCACCTTTCAAGGCGCTCAGGCGCAGCCGCAGTGCCAGCGGACCCAGGCTGCCCCGGCCGGCGGCACTGGCGCTGAACCTGCCCCGCAGGCTGGCTGCAGCCGCGGCGTCGATCGTCACGTTGCCAAGAGGACCGAAGCCAGTGGTGGTCTGCAGCTGGATGGCGGCAGCCGGATCAGCTGCCAGCCGCGCGCCGAAACTGAGCCGGCCCAGTTCCGTGCGCTGTTCCAGCAGCGCCACCGAGAACGACGGACCGCCAGAGCTGCTGCCAGTTAAGTGCAGTGAGCGGGCCGCTGCCGCGGGCAGCAGCAGCAGTAACGCGAGGAGCAGTGCTGCCGCGATCCGGCCTGACGGTCCTGACAGTCCCATATGGTCTGTCAGGTTAACCTGCCTGCGTGGTGCGGACGACCGGTCGCGTGCCGCTACTGCCGTACGGAAAGGTGAACGACCCTGCTATGGAGATTCTGGGCACACTGACGGTCCTGCCGGTATTGCCTGAGCGCATCAGCCGGCTTGAGGAACTCGCTTACAACCTGTGGTGGACGTGGGAACCTGAAGCCCGCAGCCTGTTCCGGCAGCTTGACCCTGAACTGTGGCAACGGGTGCAGGACAGCCCGGTCGCCCTGCTGCGGGAGGTATCCCAGGACGCACTTGATGCTGCTGCGGCCGATCCATCGTTCCTGGCCGCCTACGACAGTGTGCTCACCCGCTTCGACGAGTACATGGCAGCCGGTGGCGAGCTCGCTGCCGACGGGTCCGGCGAAGACGTCTACGCCTACTTCTGCGCGGAGTACGGCTGGCACGAATCGATCCCGATCTACTCCGGCGGGCTCGGGATACTGGCTGGCGACCACACGAAGGCAGCTTCCGACCTCGGGATACCGCTCGTAGGCATCGGCCTGTGGTACCCGGAAGGTTACTTCCATCAGCGGCTGGACAACGACGGCAACCAGAAGGCAGTGTTCGAGCGGCACGCGCCTGCTGACCTGCCGCTGCGGCCGGTGCAGGACGCGTACGGCAACGACCTGACCGTCACCGTGCGCATCTACGGCCAGGACGTCCATGTCCGCAGCTGGCGTGTCCAGGTCGGCCGCCTGAGCGTCTACCTGCTCGACACCGACTTCCCCGCGAACGACACTGCGGGACGCGACCTGCTGAAGAGGCTGTACGGCGGTGATGAACGTACCCGCATCGCCCAGGAGATGGTGCTGGGCGTGGGCGGGGTCCGCATGCTCAGGCGACTCGGGCTTGAGCCGACCGCCTGGCACATGAACGAGGGACACAGTGCATTCATGGTGCTTGAACGCTGCCGTGAGCTGGTCGCCAGGGGATTTGAGTTCGCTGAGGCGAAGGAGGCGGTCGCCGCCGGCACCCTGTTCACGCTGCACACGCCGGTGGCAGCAGGCAACGACGGCTTCAGTTTCGAGCTGGTCGAGGAATGCCTCGGTCCTGTCTGGACTGAACTGGGCCTGGAACAGGATGAGTTCAATGCACTGGCCGCCGCCGATCACGGCTGGGGCACGGTGTTCAGCATGCCGGCTTTGGCCCTGCGCTTCAGCAGCAGCCGCAACGGCGTGTCGGCACTTCATGGCGAGACCAGCCGCCGCATCTGGGCGCACCTGTGGCCAGGTGTGCCACTGGCCGAAGTGCCCATCGGTCACGTCACCAACGGGGTGCACCGCGGCACCTGGCTGGCCCGTTCAGTGCAGGACGTCCTTGATGCCAGCATGGGAGAGCAGTGGCGCGAAGCCGGGCCCGGCAGTGAGCTGTGGCAGAGGATAGACACCGTGAGCGACACCCGTTTCTGGGAGATGCGTCAGGAGATGAAGCGGCAGAGCCTGCGCTTCCTGCGACGCCGGCTTGACCGCCAGTACCGGCGGCAGAAAGCGGAGCCTGCCGTCTCTGCGGAGCTCGACGAGCTGTTCGATCCGGCAGCGCTTACCATCGGCTTCGCCCGGCGCTTCGCGACCTACAAACGGGCGACGCTGATCCTGCAGGATCTCGACCGGCTCGAGCGGTTGCTCACCGATCCGGAGCGGCCCGTGAAGCTCGTGTTCGCCGGCAAGGCACACCCGGCAGACAAGCCCGGCCAGGAGCTGATCCGGCGGGTGGATGAGCTGTCACGCGATCCGCGCTTCCGGCGCTCGATCCTGTTCGTTGAGGATTACGACATGGCTGTCGGCCGCGCCCTCACCCGTGGAGTCGACGTGTGGCTCAACAACCCGCGCCGGCCGCTGGAGGCATCCGGGACGAGTGGTGAGAAAGCAGCGATGAACGGCGTACTGAACCTGTCCGTTCTCGACGGCTGGTGGCCCGAGGGTTTCGACGGTTTCAACGGCTGGGCGTTCGGCTGGACCGAGCCGTACACCGATACGGCTGTGGTCGACCGCAGCGACGCCCGGGAACTGATGGATCTGCTCGAGCAGGAAGTCGTGCCACTGTTCTACCGGCGTGACAGCGTCGGTCTGCCGCTGGAATGGATCGAGCGCAGCAGGCGGGCGATAATGACGATAGCTCCCCAGTTCTCAGCCAGACGTATGGTCAGTGATTACACCGGCCAGCTGTACCGACCGCTGGCGCAGAGACAGCAGCGCCTGTCGGCTGATGACTTCGCCGGCGCCAGGCAGCTGGCGGCGTGGCGAAGCAGCGTGGCCGGCTGGTGGGCACAGGTCAAGCTCAGCGCCCGGGTGACCGGACCTGGTCTGCTCGGCCAGCCGAGCCGGGTCGACGCTCAGGTCCACGGCGCTGATCCGGCGGCTGACATCAGGGTCGAGCTGCTGTACCGGCATGCTGACGGCCCTGAAAGTGAGCCGCTCAGGACCGTGCGGCTTGAGGAACAGGAGCCGGATGGTGAGGCCCGGACGTTCGCTGCCGAGTTCCTCCCGGAGCTCAGCGGCCGGCTTGTCTACGGTGTCAGGGTCGTTCCCGAGAGCGAACTGCTGCATCATGCCGCTGACGCCGGCTTCCTCACCTGGGCGAAGGCTGACTAGACCTCCAGGTCCGTCACCAGCAGCTGCTCACCGAGCGCGCTGATCGCCCGGGCGGGGTACTCATCCGGCCCCGGTGCCTCCTCAGCGAGCAGGTCCCTGAGGGCCGGCAGCTTGTCGGTGCCGGAAACGAGCCACAGCACCGTGCGGCTGTCGCTGAGCGCCCGGGCGGTGAGGCTCAGCCGTTGAGTGCTGATCCCTTCAGGCCGGCTGGCGACGGTCAGGCCCTGAGCATGGACGGTTCCGGTACCGGGGAACAGGCTGGCCGTATGCCCATCGGCTCCGAGCCCGAGCAGGGTCACGTCGAACACGTTATCGGGTCCCAGGGTGCTCTGCAGGATGTCACTGTACGCTTCGGCTGAAGCTTCCGGACTGGCCAGTATCGGCCAGGGATGCACGTTGCCCTCAGGGATGTCCAGCTGATCGATCAGCACCCGGCGGGCTGCCCCGTAGTTGCTCTCCTCGTGGTCGTGCGGCACGAACCGTTCATCACCCCAGAACAGGTGGATGCGTTCCCAGGTAAGGTCACTGTCCGCCAGCAGGCGATACAGCGGCACGGGGGTCGAACCGCCGGACAGGACCAGGGTGGCGGAACCGCGCTCATCAAGCGCCTGCAGCAGCCGTTCCCTGACCAGATCCAGCGCCGTAGCGGCAATGTTGTCACTTCTTACGATGGTTGGCGGCATAAGGCATCTTAAGCGTGTGGCATATTGGCTGCATGAACTTAAGGGACAGAGCTTTACGGCTGATGGAGGAGTGGACGGCATCGGACAGCCTCCGCAAGCACATGCTGGCGGTGGAAGCTGCCGTCGTCGCCTACGCCAGACGTTACGGCGCGGACGAGGACCTGTGGGCGGCCACCGCACTGCTGCACGATTTCGATTACGAGCGGCATCCTGAGGTCGGACCGGACGGTCACCCGGCTGTCGGTGTGCGCTACCTGCGCGAAGAGGGCTGGCCCGAAGAGCTGTGCCTGGCGATACTCGGGCACGCGGGTGATGAATTGGGAGTGAAACGCGAATCCGACCTGGCCAGGGTGCTTTATGCCTGCGATGAGATCACCGGCCTGATCACCGCGGCCGTACTTGTCAGGCCGGACCGGGACATCAGTCAGCTGAAACTGAGCAGCCTGAAGAAGAAATACCGCTCCAAAGCGTTCGCAGCCGGGGTGAACCGGGCCGATGTGGAGCGCGGCGCCGAGGAACTCGGGGTCGATCTGTGGGAGCACATCGGCTTCGTCGTCGAAGCGATGCAGTCAGCTGCTGACCGCCTCGGCCTGGACGGCCGCCTGGCTGCCGACTGAGCCCGGCCGCCGCTTACAGGCGGCCGATGTTGAGAGTGAAGCTGCCGTCCTGCAACCGCAGCGGCGGCCAGATCAGCAGGCTTGCTCGCCCGGCCACACTGCTGGCGGGCACCGGACCGAACGAACGGGAATCCTGCGATCCGTAGGGGAAACGGTTGTCGCCCAGGACGTAATAACTGTCGCCTGGCAACGTCAACGGCTGCTGGCTGTAGCTGCCCTGCCAGGCGTCAGCCAGGTAAGGCTCAGCCAGCGCTTCACCGTCGATGTACACGGTGCCGCGGCGGATCTCGACCGTCTCACCCGGCAGGCCAACGATCCGTTTGATCAGGTGCGGACAGAACAGTCTGCAGTCCGTTCTGGTCGGGTCGGGAAAGAACACGATGTCGCCCCGGGCGTAACCGCTTCCCAGCATCCGTTTCAGCCAGTGCTCGTAGCGGGGCACCAGCGCCCGGTCACCGTTCTCCAGGGTCGGTGACATCGAGTTGCCGCGGATGCCGACCGTAGTGATGAGCAGCCAGTTGATCAGGAGCGCGAGCAGGCCGACAGCAAGCCAGGACAGCCAGCGCTGGCTGCGCCGGCCAGACGGCGGCTGTACATTCATCGGCCTGCAGGGGGCTCCGGGATCTCTTCGAACGCTTCGGGCGGCCGCAGCATGCGCCAGTTCCACTCGCCCTCACGCCTCGGCGGCCAGATCACTGACGACGCCCGGCCGGCGATGCTCAGGGACGGCACCGGACCGAAGTAGCGGGAATCTTCGCTGCCGCCCCGCGAACTCTGGCGGTTGTCGCCCAGCAGGAAGTAGTGCCCTTCGGGCACGATCAGGTCCAGGATGAACGGCTGGTTGTCCTGCACGTCGTCCGGGACCGGCGCCAGCGAGGAAACGATGTCACCGTAGTAGAACTGTACGCGGGGGTCATCAAGGGCGACCGGCAGCGGGGTGTAGTTCGTACGGGGCAGATCCGGTACGGCAGTACCGGCCGCAGTGCGGTTGAAGCCGATGTTCATCCCGGTCACGACTCCGTCGGTGGCAGTGACGACGGGGAAGTTGATGGGATCCGGAGTGATCTCGCCGCTGGCGGTGATGTAGCTCTGATCGACCTGATGGCCGTTGACGAACACCTCGCCTTCCTCGATCCGGACGTGGTCACCAGGCTGGCCGATCACCCGCTTGATGAAGAACTGTCTGCGGTCCCGCTCCTGGGCGGTCGGGGCGTTCTCGGGTTCACGGACGACCACGATGGTGCCGCGCTCGTACTCACCGAGCACTCCCATCCGTCTGAGCCAGTTGTCGTACTTCGGTATGAACACGCGGTCGCCGGTCAGCAGCGACTGCAGCATGTTGCTGGCGCCGACACCGCCATCGAGGTTGGGTCGCATGCTGGAACCGACGACCCCGACGGTGTTGAACAGGAAGGTGACGACGAGGTAGGCGATGACCAGCGCCTCGGCATAACCCCTTACTTCGCGCCAGAAGCGGCTGCCTGCCGGCTTCTGCTTCGACGGCTTGTTTCGTTCGGGCATGGGGACTACTCTAACGCCCGGCGGGCTCCTGCGGATACATTCCAGCAGCAGTCAACGCTTCCCTTGCCTGCACCGCTCCCATCTCGATGATCTGCTCGGCGTCCCAGAACGACTCCAGCCTTATGCCCGGCAGGGGCATGCGGATGTGCACGCCCGCAGGATGCAGGGAATGGTGCAGGTCGGTGAGGATCGCCTGCATGATGTCGGTCGAGCGCAGCATCATCTGCAGCATCGGGTTGCGACGCTCCAGGCGTACGGTGGCGAGCAGCCGTTCCCAGAAGTTGCCTTCCTCGGAGGGGGGCACGTAGTTGACGTGACGCACGGGAGTGACGTCTGAAGCGATGGTGCGGTTCGCCCCCAGGTAAGCGGCCGCATCGACCGGCAGGTTGTTGATGATGCCGCCGTCAGCCAGCACCCGGCCGCGGTAGGGGACAGGTTCGAACGCTCCGGGCAGGCTGCTGGATGCCCTGATGGCGGTGATCAGATCGCCGTCAGTGAGCACGACCTGTTCACCGGTCTCGATGTCGGTCGTCGTCACGGCCAGTGGTATCTGCAGGTCACTGAAATCGGCCGGCAGGTAATCGGCCATGAACTCAGCGAGCCGCTGCCCTTTCAGCAGTCCGGCTTTCATGCTGATGTCGATCAGGTCACGCAGACTGGTGCCCAGTACCAGGCTGGTGAGATCCGCTGCAGTCATACCGGCAGCGTAAAGCGCTCCGATGATCGCGCCCATCGAGGTGCCGGCCACGACATCTGGTCGCAGGCCGGCTTCCTCGAGGACGCGCAGGGTGCCTATGTGGGCGAAGCCGCGGGCTCCACCACCCGAAAGGACCAGCCCAGTGATGACCGCTTCGCGCTCAGAAGTCAGTCCTGACGGCAGTACCTGGGCACCGCCGCCGGGCTGACGCCGCGCCTTCAGTCTGCTTCCTCGCTGCTGTCAGGTACCACCTTGAGCGTGACATCGATCTCCAGCTCTTCACCGGCGCGCCAGACGGTGAGGGTCACCGTGTCACCTTCTCCCAGCCGGACGATGCGGCTCTGCAGCTGCGAGGCTGAGCCGACAGGTTCACCGTTCACTGCCGTGATCACGTCGGCCGGCACCGGTACCGGCTGCTGGATGCCTGGGAGCGTGATGCTGAACGACGGGTTACGGAGGCCCGCCTCCTCGGCAGCTCCGCCCGCTTCCACTTCCATCACCCCGACACCTTCGTCAGGCAGGCCGAGCTGTTCACGCACCTCGGCGGGGAACGAATCTATGTCCCGGATGCTGATGCCGAGCCGCGGCCTGGTGGGGATCGAGTGGACGCCACCGGCACGCAGGTCCGGCAGGGTCGAGGCGACGATATCGGCAGGAACCGCGAAGCCGATGCCCAGGTTACCGCGGTCACCGGTTGCTGACACGGTCGGGATTATGGCGGTGTTGACCCCGATCAGCCGTCCGCTGGAATCCAGCAGCGGCCCGCCGGAGTTGCCGGGGTTGATCGGCGCGTCGGTCTGAACCAGCGGGAACTCGACTTCACCGATGTAGGGGAAGTGCCGGCCGACAGCCGAGACGATGCCCATGGTGACGGTCGATTCGAACCCGAACGGGTTGCCGATGGCGATGGCTTTCTGTCCGGGCCTGAGCGAATCCGTATCCCCGAGCTCGATCGGCACTGCTGATTCGGGCAGGTCCGAAGGATCAGCGAGGCGCAGCAGTGCGAGGTCGTAGATGCTGCTGACACCGATCACCTCAACCGGCAGGCTTTCGCCGCCCGGGAAGGCGACGGTGACTGACGATCCTTCGGACACGGTGACGGTTCCTTCCTCGAGGGCGCCGGCGATCACGTGATAGTTCGTCATGATATGCCCATCAGCATCGACCACGAAGCCACTGCCGGCGGTCTCACGGCTCGGTATCTGCATCTCCTGCGGCTGCTGGAAGGGGAACTGGAACTGCGGCGGCAGGAACTCGCGGAAGAAATCCGGCATGGGAGAGAACTGCCCGCCGCCTGAGACGGTACGGCCCGCGATGACCACGTCGACCGCCACGACGGACGGACCGTACGTCCTTACGATGTCTACCGTGTTCTGCTCGTACTCCAGCAGGCCCTCATCCTGGGCCTGAACGCTGCCCAGTGGCACAGCCACAGCCAGCATGAGGGCGAGGACTGCCTGTTTCAGTTTCGAATCTCTTGGCATGATCAAAACTCCCTGGATCTGTTCATGAATCCGCAGGTCGCTGCGGCAGGTGACAGCCGCGAGGCGGCTGAGCTTCACGCTACATTCTAGGAATGTCAGATGAAAGTTTGCTTTGGGCAGGGTTACAAACGCCTGAGCATGGCCCGCCGGTGCGCAGCTGAGTTATCCTGAGACCGTGAGTACGGAAACCGTCAGTGCGCAGCTCAGTCAGGTCCTGGAGCGGCTCGACATCGATCAAGAGATGTTCTCGGGGCTCGCCGGAGCGCTGGTGTGGCGCATCGGCAGGCTTTCGGATGAGGCGCCGGTGACAGTCCGGGTGGGTACTGCTGCGGGACTGGAGCGGTTCGCGGAGCTGCCGCGCCTGCGCAACGCCTCGGATCAGGAGCTCGAGGAAGCGCTCAGGGACGGCAGCCTGCACGTGGAGTGGGTCGGCCCGCGGCCCTGAACCTGCAGTTCATTTCCCGACACAGAAGTTGGCGAAGATGTGCTGGATCGTTTCGCTGGCCACGTCATGGCGTCCGGTGATCGCTGACAGTGCTGCCAGCGCCTGAGCGAGATCAAGCGCTGCCAGGTCCTCAGGGGCAGCTGCTGCAGCTTCCACCGCATCCAGCGCGCGCTGCAGCGCCGCCGCGTGCCGTTCGACGCTGATCTGCAGCTCGCCGGCGGGCCGGTCACCACTGAGACGCTCGGCGAGTTCAAGGCGGAGCTCCGCCAGGCCACGGCCGTCCACACTGGATACCGCAAGGTCAACCCCGGCGAGCCGGGGTGCCTGCTCGAGGTCCGCCTTGCTCCACAGGGCGAGGCGCCGCTCAGCCGGGACTGCTTCAAGCAGCTGCAGGGTGAGCGGATCAGCGGGAGCATCCTGCAGGGGGTCCAGCACGATGAGCACCAGGTCAGCGCTGTCAGCGATGCTCCGGCTGAAACTCACGCCGCGGCTTTCGATCTCGTCTTCGCTGTCACGCAGTCCAGCGGTATCGACCAGGGTGACCGGCACGCCTTCCAGCTCGAGTCGGGCTTCAAGGTAATCCCTGGTTGTGCCGGGCACGTCACTTACCAGCGACCGTTCGAAGCCGAGCAGTGCGTTCAGCAGGCTTGACTTGCCTGAGTTGGGGCGGCCCGTAAGTGCAAGGCGGGCGCCACGGTTGGCGATCCGACCGGCGACTGCACTGTCCAGCAGCGCAGCGATCTCGCGGGCGACCTCCTTAAGCGGCTTCACGAACTCGCTCTCCTCGACGCCCTCGTCGGGGTAGTCAAGCTGTGCCTGGAGGCTGCCGTACACGGCAGTGATCCGGGACTGCAGGTCGTCGATGCG
>Ga0209487_1000284_pt1 | contig 45663 bp, 44 predicted proteins | sample Poulit2012_FD_187524 | JGI IMG/M metagenome (GOLD analysis project Ga0209487, IMG submission 187524) | Agricultural soil microbial communities from Georgia to study Nitrogen management - Poultry litter 2012 (SPAdes) (version 2) | ecosystem: Environmental > Terrestrial > Soil > Agricultural land... | reverse complement strand
CGAGCGGGTGGCGAGTATTATTCGTGCCATCCGTGAGCGTGGCGATGATGCATTGGTGGAGTTCACTAATCAGTTTGACCAACGCCAAGTCACACAAGCTCAGCAGTTGGTGGTGGAGCATGAGGCGTTAATAGCCGCATTAGCAAAGATTCCACAGGAACAACGCTACGCCCTTGAGGAAGCGGCAAAACGGGTGCGTGCTTATCATGAGCATCAGCGCCAATCCTCTTGGCAGTATGAAGATGAGCACGGCAACTTACTGGGCCAACAAGTCACTCCCTTAGATAGAGCTGGCCTCTATGTGCCTGGTGGTAAAGCGGCTTATCCAAGCTCTGTTCTAATGAATGCTATCCCAGCCCAAGTGGCTGGGGTAAAAGAAATCGTCATGGTATCCCCCGCACCGGCGGGTGAAATCAACCCTATGGTACTAGCCGCTGCAGCTGTAGCGGGTGTTAGTCGCGTGATTACCATAGGTGGTGCCCAAGCGGTGGCAGCCTTGGCTTATGGCACTGAGACGGTGCCCGCGGTGGATAAAATTGTTGGCCCAGGAAATATCTATGTGGCCGAAGCCAAGCGCCAAGTGTTTGGCAAAGTGGGCATTGATATGATTGCTGGCCCATCAGAAATTTTAGTGGTGTGTGACGGCAACACGGATCCGGATTGGATAGCCATGGATTTGTTTTCTCAAGCCGAGCACGATGAAGAAGCCCAAGCCATTCTTGTGAGCCCAGATGCAACGTTTTTGGAGCAAGTGGCGGCAAGCATGGCGAAGCTCGCGCCTACCTTAGAGCGCGAAGCTATTATCCGCACCTCCATGGCGAACCGCGGTGCCTTAATCGCAGTACAAAACATGGATGAGGCCATGGCAGTGGTTAATCGTGTGGCACCGGAGCATTTGGAGCTATCCTTTGATGATGCTCAGGATTATTTACCCCAAGTTCGCCACGCGGGTGCTATATTTCTCGGGCGCTACACAGCAGAGGCTTTGGGTGATTATTGTGCTGGGCCAAACCATGTGCTTCCCACCTCAGCCACAGCGCGTTTTTCATCGCCGCTTGGAGTGTATGATTTCCAGAAGCGTAGCTCTATCATTGGCTGCGGACCAGAGGGCGCTGCTATCTTGGGTAAAGTAGCAAGCCCCTTAGCGCGTGGGGAAGGGCTAACCGCTCATGCCCGCAGCGCCGAATACCGTATACCAAACCAAGCCTAATTTGACGCCGAGCGGTGGCTCGGCTCTATTCGTTTATGAGGTGTTTTGATGAGTAATTTGTGGAGCCCGCGGGTGCACGAACTGAAGCCTTATGTGCCTGGCGAGCAGCCAAAAATGGCACGCTTGGTAAAACTCAATACCAATGAGCACCCCATGCCGCCTTCGCCCAAGGTGGTGGCGGCCATCACACAAGCAGCAACAGATAGCTTGCAGTTATACCCAGACCCAGAAAGCACAGAGTTGCGTCAGACCTTAGCTGATTATTATCAACTCAGTATTGATGAGGTGTTTGTGGGCAATGGCTCTGATGAGGTACTGGCTCACGCTTTCCAAGCTTTTTTCCAGCAAGATAAGCCGTTGTTGTTTCCTGATATCAGCTATAGCTTTTACCCTGTGTACTGCGGCTTATACCAGGTGACTCCAAAGCAGGTGCCATTGGATGAAAATCTAGCTATCCGTCTGCAAGATTATGAGCAAGCCAATGGCGGTATTATTTTCCCTAACCCTAATGCACCCACAGGGCAGCTGCTTCCCCTTGAAGCCATCGAGGAGTTGTTGCAAAAAAACACTCAGAGTGTGGTGTTAGTAGACGAAGCTTATATTGATTTTGGTGGTGAAAGTGCAGCTAATCTGGTGCCAAAGTATCCCAACTTGTTGGTGGTGCAAACGCTCTCTAAATCCCGTTCCCTCGCTGGGTTGCGCGTGGGTTTTGCCCTCGGGCAGCAGCATTTAATTGATGCCTTGGTGCGAGTAAAAGATAGTTTTAACTCCTACCCCTTAGACCGCTTAGCGCAAGCGGGAGCAAAGGCAGCCTTTGAAGATGAAGCTTATTTTCAAGTGGGCCGCACCGCTATTATTAAAGAGCGCGAGCGCTTAACTCAGGCGTTAATTGGACTCGGGTTTAACGTACTGCCTTCGGCGGCTAACTTTGTATTTGCCAGCCATAAAGGACAGGCGGCAGCAGCTCTAGCACTTGGGTTACGTGAGCAAGGCATTATTGTACGGCACTTTAAGCAGCCTGAAAAAATTGCTAATTACTTGCGTATTACGGTGGGCACAAGCGAGCAAACCGATGCTTTGCTAGCGGGGCTGCAAAGCTTACTGTAGCCCATGGTTGAACGGCTTAAATAGCGGCTTATGGCCGCTGTTTTTGTTCATCTTTGGCTGGAGGTCGCAAGCCAATGGTAACGCGTAGGGTGTGAATGTGTCCTTGGCGCAGCACTTGCAGTGTTAAATGGCTACCGGGGTTAGTGCTAGTAATAATATTCATGGCCTCAAAGCCATCGTTTATTTTCTTATCATTGATTCCGAGTAGTACATCCCCGGGGCGTAAATCCCCTTGGTGTGCTGGGCTGCCAAGTTCCACATGACGCACTAATCCCCCTGTGAGTTCGGTGAGGCCCAACGAAGATGCGGTAATAGGCGTGAGATTTTCCACTGTGACCCCTAGCCAGCCGCGAATCACACGACCATATTCAATCAAGTCCGTCATCACCTGGTAGGCGGTGGAGGCAGGGGTGGAAAATCCAATCCCTTCCCAACCGCCGCTGTGTGAAAGTATGGCGGTGTTAATACCAATCAAATTGCCATAGGTATCAATTAGGGCGCCTCCAGAGTTGCCGCGATTAATAGCGGCGTCTGTTTGAATAAAGTTTTCAAAGGTAGTGATGCCAACGTGGCTGCGGCCCGTGGCACTTGCGATACCCATGGAAACCGTTTGGCCAAGCCCCATGGGGTTGCCAATAGCAAGCACCACGTCGCCCACCTGAATATTATCGTTGTGTTTGAGATTTAAGGCATGTAAATCAGAAAGCTCGATGTGGAGTAGGGCTAAGTCTGTATCAGGGTCCGTGCCCACTATGGTGGCTTGGGTTTCGCGACCATCGGGCAAAGCCACTAAAATTTCTTCTGCTTCGCTAATCACGTGATAGCTCGTTAAGATATAGCCTGCGGTGGACACGATGACGCCCGAGCCAAGGCTGCCCAAAATACGTTCGCGGCTAGGCTCTTGCAACATTTGTTCAAGATAATCACCGTTGCGGCTTGGCGCAGTTATTTCAGGGAGTTGCGTGGTGTAAATATTTACCACCGCAGGCGCGGTGCGGCTAATGACTTCTGCATAAGAGTGTTTTGTGAGCACGGGGTCGGGTGCAGGTTTTAGCCACAGCAAGACAGCAAGCCCTGCTAAGAGGCCAGCAAAAATAGGAGTTAGCCAAGCTTTAAGGTTTTTCATTAAGCGCTCTTGGAAGAAAGAGTGGATAATATTTTTGCGTTAAGTGTAACAGAGCAGCGCCAAAGACGAGAGTGCAAAAGTAATACTTGGAGGTGATTCAATGCAAAAAAGAGATGTATTAGTGGCGGCAATGAATGAGTATCTGCAAGCCAATAAATTTAAGGATTACTGTCCAAATGGTTTGCAGGTGGAAGGCCGTGAACAGGTAAAGCGTGTGATTACGGGCGTCACTGCATGCCAAGCCTTACTCGATGCTGCGGTGGTGGCAGATGGTGATTTGGTGTTAGTTCACCATGGTTATTTTTGGAAAAATGAGAACCCCTGTGTTACGGGGATGCGTAAGCAACGGCTGCACACCTTACTAAAACACGATATTAATTTGGTAGCCTATCATTTGCCCTTGGACGCACACCCCGTGGTGGGCAACAACGCCCAATTGGCAGAACTATTAGATATTACCATCACCGGTCATTTCGGCTCGATGGAGCCCCCCATTGGTTATGTGGGTAAATTAGCAGAGCCAATGAGTGCGCGGGAGCTAGCGTTGTGGGTGGAAGAAAAGCTAGGGCGTGAAGTGTTGCACGTGGGCGATGCAGAGGACACAGTGGAAACCATCGCTTGGTGCTCTGGTGCTGCCCAAGGTTTTATTGAGCAAGCACAAGAAACCGGTGTGGATGTATATCTTAGCGGTGAAATTTCAGAGCCCACGGCCCATGTGGCCCGTGAGACAGGTATCCACTATATGGCGGCAGGGCACCATGCCACCGAGCGTTATGGCGTGCAAGCCTTGGGCGAATGGCTTGCACAAGAGTTTGGGGTTGAACATCAGTTTATTGATGTGGACAACCCCGCCTAGCATTTATTTGGGTTTGGCCTTGTCGCTTAATAAAATGCCGAGCCAACGGGTCTGTGGGCTTGATTCTAAAGCTAACTTTAAAATCATGGTTAACAAGATAGAGAGCAGCATGCCCACAGGCCCGAACACCCACCCCCACAACATTAAAGAGACCAATACAATCACCGGGGAAAGACCTAAGGTTTGGCCCATAAAGCGTGGCTCAATAATGCTGCCAATTACGGTATTCACCGCAACATAGAGTGCCATAGTGATTAAGCCTTCGGTGGTGCCTAAACCTAAGAAGGCGATAAGCACCGCAGGAATAGCTGCCACGATAGAGCCGATGGTGGGGATAAAATTAAGCAAGCCCGCCAGTACAGCCCACAAGATGGGAAAATCCACCCCTATAAACACTAAGCCCACGCCTACAATAGCACCAGTGGCAATGCTCGCAGTGGTTTTAATGGCAAGATAACGGTTGACGGAACGAAAAAAACGGCGAGCTCGAACTCTAACACGCTTGCGATTGGGGAAAGCCGCCTCGATACGGCTGACGATGGATCTTTCTTCGAGCAGCAGAAACATAAACACCAGTAATACAAAAAATGTATAGGCTGTAAATTGCCCCAATGCACCCGCCAAGTTGCGCGCTAGGCCCGTAATGGTGCTAGCTGTGGGTAAGGGGATGGTATCTGGGATAAATTCGGCAGGCACCCCCCGCTGCGCTGCAAAACTTCTAAGTTCAAGCAGTTGTGCTGTGAGGCGTTCCTGATAAATAGGTGCTTGGTGTACCAAGCTCTCTGCGGTGCCCTTAATGGCAATAAATAATAAGAAAAAGGAAAACCCCACAGTGGAAAAAAGAATGGCAAAGGATATTAGACTTGGAATGCCTTTGCGCTGCATCCAAGTGAGGGGGGGAATACAAATAATAGCCAGAAAAGATGCCAGCAAAAAGGGTGTAATAATATGACTGATAGCCTTTAGGCCGCCAATAATAATTACCACAGCGGCAAAGCCAAATAGCCACAACCAAGAACGTGAGGGAGTAATGTTTTCCATTTGTATCAGCCTTTTTATGGAGGATTATAGGGGCGCTTGTCAGTAGTTAAAAGTGCTGCGATTGCCAGTGCCATAGATGCGCTGCCACCAAGGCCTGATAAGGAGCAAACTGTTCTAACCATTGTCGTGTTTGTATTGCTGTGGGTGCTTCTTTGGCAGTGAGAGCGCCGGTTGTTAAAGCGCCTAACCCGCGACGCACAGCCAAATCGTTGGACATATCACCTGCGAGATGATTATAGCCGCGCAGCAGGGTGTATTGCGCTGTCCAAGGCCCAATTCCAGGGATTTTTTGTAGCCTTTGGCTTAGCTCACTGGCAGTGTCATGGGCAAGTGAGCTTGGCAAAAAGCGTGGGTCTTGCAGCTGTGTTTCTGCTGCAGCGAGTAAAGCGCGCGCTTTGGTGGCAGAGAAACCAATCCCGCGGAGCTTGTCAAATCCAAGCCCTAGGGTAGTGCTTGCATCAGGATATGCCCATAACCCTAGGTGCTTTTGTTCACCCAAAAGAATAAAGCGGCGACGAATGGTGGTGGCAGCAGCCACACTAATAAGTTGGCCGATAATAGCCCAACTCAATGCCTCAAAAGGCATGAGTTGGGGTACAAAAAGTGAAGGCGCTTGCTGAATTAACACACCCATGTCTGGGTGATTACCAAATTGTTGGCGAAAATCAGCTGTGTTTTGCTGTAATCCAGCAAGGTGGGTTACTAATAACTCAAACTGCTCATCGTGCATGGGGAGTTCCCCCTGCTGGTGAGCGTGCAGGTATCCGTTATCCACCCATAAGGCTAGTTGCAGCGGTGCCCCGCGGTGCAGGATGTTTTTACGAATAGTTTGGGCTTCGATGGTTTCGCCAGTGGGTTCAGGGTCACGGCCATAAAAGCGTCGTAAATGCATAAAATCATAATCAGGGGGCAGGGCAATGCGTAGGGACATGGAGCCTCCTTATTTGCCTGGCTCAGGCAGTGGGTAGGGGAGTGCTTCAAGGCTTGGGGTAATGGGTGTGTCATTAAGCTGTTGAGGCAAATCGTGGTCGCGACGTAACACCACAAGTGCATGAAGTTTGCCTTGGTATTCAAGGCTCACCACCACCTGACCAAGGGCGCGACCTTGCTCGTTGCGCAATGTATCCCCCGGGGCTGCGGTCACGGCTTCAGGCCAACTAATATGGTGCAGGCGTTGCTTTAGTTGGCCTTTAAACTTCATTCTGGCCACCACTTCTTGGCCGGTATAGCAACCCTTGTTGAAACTTATGCCTTGAAACAAATCATAGTTGAGCACTTGGGGTAAAAAAGCCTGATGTGCACCTGGGTAAATTTGCGCTAAGCCAGCGGCTATATCCCACCAGTGAGCTTGTGGCTCACCGCCAATAGTGCCAAAGGTTAAGAGGTCAGGCCAAACAGCTTCTAATGCCTTGGTGTGGGTAATGAAGTAGTGGTTGCCCAAAGCTGCAAAGTGTTGCCATGTGTCATTATGGCTTAGCGCCTCAGATGCTAGCTTTAGGTACTGTGTCAAAGGCTCGCCATGGCTTTGGGGCGCCATTAGCACCACCAACTCTTGCTCGACAGACAGGGTTGAGCGAGAAAACATAAGGTATTTGGCCCAGTGTTCTTGCACATCCGCCACCATAGCAGTGGGCACTATTAACCTAAATCCATTTTTCGCTGGGGTGGGAATAACCCATAAGGCAAATAAGACTCGGCCTTGTAAGTTAAGGTGGGCGCCAAAGCGTGGCTCGTTTTGTTCCACCTCGCGAATATCGCAGGTAAGTTGGCCTTGCAAGAAAGTAGCGGCATCTTCGCCAATGATAGTCAGCACACTCAGATGATGGCAGTAAGCAAAAGCATTCTCAAAAGGTGAGCCAAAGTGCTGTAAACTACCGTCCTTTGCAAAGCTAGCGCCTTGTTGGGTAAGAAATTCATGATGTGCAGAAGGCATCATTTAATCGCTCCTTAAATGAATGGGGCTGTAACGTTGACGATCCGGCTAGCAAGTCTAGCAAATTATTCGTTAATCATTGATAAGGTAAAACCATGCAGCAAAATGTTGAAGTTATTCCTCCTGAAGAGCATCAGCGACGCTTATCTTGGCAGTGTCGTCGTGGTTTGAAAGAAACCGATGTGTTGCTCAATAAATACCTAAATGAGGTGTTTCTTGAAGATACTCCGGCGCATCAAAAGATGTTTGAGCGTCTCCTCCAGTGTGAAGACGCCGATATGTTCTTATGGTTTACCCGCCGAGAAGAGCCAGAGGATCCAGAGCTCGCCGCCTTCGTGCGTTACTTTCTCTACCGCTTGGGGCCAGAGGGAGGCATTGAAGCCTAGCGCCTATGCCACGGCCTTGGCAATAGCAGCTGGGATTGTGTCCTCAATCAGTGTTTGGTGCAGTGGCCTCTGGCTAGAAGCGAAATTAGCAGCGTGTATAGCGCTTTGGGCTTATTGGTTTTATTGGTGGCGCCGTCAACAATTAGTGCGCTGGTGTGTGCTGTACCCCAATAAAGTGGTGCTTGGAATCAATAATCAGCCCTTGGCTTACGGCACCCAGTGTATTGGTTATTGGGGGCTGTGTTTTGTGATAGGTAAGCATTGCCTGTGGCGAGATCAAATAACGCCACAGCAGTGGCGCTATTTGCAAGTGCTAAAACGTTGGTAACTTAGGGGGTAAGCACGGTATCTGTTAGCTCTTGAGAAAGCGCTGGATAGTCTAAAATATAGTGAAGCCCCCGCGATTCTTTGCGTGCCAAAGCTGAGCGCACAATCAGTTCGCCGATTACCACCAAGTTACGCAGTTCTAATAAGTCATTAGAAATTCGATAATTTGAATAGTATTCAGTGATTTCGCCCTTGAGCAAGTCAATACGGTGCATGGCACGTTCTAGGCGTTTAACAGTGCGCACAATGCCCACATAGTTCCACATAAAGCGGCGTAGCTCATCCCAGTTATGACTGATGACCACGTCTTCATCGGAGTCTGTGACTTGGCTATCATCCCATTCGGGCACTTGGGCGGCATCAGGCATAGGCGCCAAGTGTTGGCTGATGTGGTCGGCGGCAGATTTGCCAAACACAAAGCACTCAAGCAGAGAGTTACTTGCCATGCGGTTGGCGCCATGGAGTCCAGTAGAGGCTGTTTCGCCGATTGCATATAGCCCTTTTACATCGGTTTCACCTTGGAGGTTTGTTAATACGCCACCGCAGGTGTAATGGGCTGCTGGCACAATTGGAATGGGTTCTTTAGTCATATCAATGCCAAGTTGTAAGCAGCGGGCATACACGGTGGGGAAATGGTGCAGAATAAAGTCTGCCCCGCGATGGCTAATGTCCAAATACAAACAATCCACGCCCAAACGCTTCATTTCAAAATCAATGGCGCGGGCCACTATATCCCTTGGTGCTAGTTCTGCTCTTTCATCAAAGCGGTGCATAAAGGGTTCGCCATTAGGCAATAGCAAACGCCCCCCTTCGCCGCGCACCGCCTCGGTGATCAAAAAGTTATTGGCATCAGGGTGGTACAGGCAGGTGGGATGAAATTGCATAAACTCCATGTTGGCAATACGGCACCCTGCACGCCATGCCATGGCAATGCCATCTCCGGTGGCCACATCAGGGTTAGATGAAAACAAATAAACGTTAGCGGCCCCGCCCGTGGCAAGCACCACGCAACGGGCAATAAAGACATCTGTGTTGCCGCTTGGGCCGTGATGCACGTAGGCCCCTATGCACCGTTGCTGCTTGTCTTCTTCAGTGGTTATCAGATCCACTGCCATGCGGTGCTCATAGACTTTGATATGCGACTTTGTTTGCACCTGTTGTATCAGTGCCGTGGAAATGGCGCTACCGGTGGCATCGGCCACGTGAAGAATGCGTCGATGGCTATGGCCACCCTCTTGTGTGAGGTGATAAGACAAGACGTCACCTTCCTCAAAGCGGGTGAACTTAACACCTTGCTGCACCAACCAATCAATAGCAGCTGGGCCTTCTTCAACGGTTTTTTTAACCGCTTGAGGGCGACACAATCCAGCCCCTGCTATATGCGTGTCTTCAATATGGGCGTCTAGGGAGTCACTTTGGTCAAGCACGGCAGCTACACCGCCTTGAGCGTGAGAAGTGTTGCCATAACTGATGGCGCCTTTTGAAAGCACGGCGATGCTTAAGTGCTCAGGCAGGCGCAGCGCGCAGGTGAGGCCAGCAGCGCCGCTGCCAATAATCAAAACATCATGTTGGTGGATAGCCACAGGCAACTCCGTCGTTAATTCCCAAGGCGATTAGAGGGTAGCGAAGGGTGTAATAGATAGTTGAAGCAGAGGAATATAATATCTAACTCCTGAGTTCCTTTGCTACACTCAAGGCCATTTAAATCATGAACAATGTTAAGAGGATGGAACTTTTGTACAGAAATGTCATCTCAAGTTGCCATTGGCCCTTACATTTGAGCCTTTTTGCTTACTGGGGGACCCCGCGTGTCGGACCAAGAATTAGTTAAGCGCTGCCAACAAGGCGATGAGCGCGCTTTTAGTATCTTAGTGAACAAGTACCAACATCGAATTTTTGCCTTAATTAGCCGCTACGTGCGCGACCACGATGAAGTGCAAGATGTGGCACAGGAATCTTTTTTAAAAGCATGGCGGGCTTTGCCTAAGTTTCGTGGCGATAGCGCCTTTTATACTTGGCTATATCGGATAGCTGTGAACACCGCCAAAAATCACTTGGTGGCTAAAAACCGCCGCCCGCCTGGCACAGATGTGGATGCCATGGAGGCCGAACAATTTTTAGATACGGTGGGGCTGCATGAAACAGGAACTCCTGAGTCTGTCTTGATGTCAGAAGAGTTAGAGCGGGTGATACAACAAGCCATTGCAGATCTGCCCCAAGATTTAAAAGTGGCAATTACGCTGCGTGAATTCGATGGACTGAGCTATGAGGATATTGCCGCTGTAATGGAGTGCCCTGTGGGCACTGTTAGGTCGCGAATTTTTAGAGCGCGAGAAGCGATTGATAATGTGGTGGCGCCGTTGCTTGAACAAGCTTAATCGCGCATGAATTAGCATGTTGCTAACTGAGGTGAGTTTATGAGTCAAAACGTTAGCCGAGAACAATTCTCAGCCTTATTAGATGATGAGCTATCGGAATTTGAGATACGACAGCTACTGCGGAAGTACTCCGTTACCGAGTGTCAGGAGTTTGCGCGCTGGCAGCTGGCGAAGGATGTACTCAAGGGCCAACCGGTGGCAACCGTTCCAAGCAATTTTGCGGAGCAAGTGGCGCAGGCTGTGAGTCAAGAAAAGCACGAGACTAAACCGCAATGGTGGTCTGGCTTGGCTAAAAGCATGGTGGCGGCTTCTGTGGCAGCCGCCACGGTGACGGTTGGCTGGCAGTTTTGGCAGGCCGATACACAGACCGATGCAGCCGCGCCTGTGATGGCAGAGGTGCAGCCCATCAAAGAATCACCTATTAGCCAGGCGGTGCGCCGAGGCGCTAGCACAGAATTTGTGGGTTTAAAACTGCGTGCACCGCAAGTGGAGCGGGAGCCGATTGAGTTTCTAGCGCCTTTACTTCGTGAGCCGGAAACAGTTGATGAGAGATCTTCACAGCAGCCACGTGTTCATTTCATAGAAATTGCACCACAACAAAAAAGGGCACAATAATAATTGCCGTAATTACCAGTGAGTCATAACGAAAGGAAGGTAAGGGGTAACCAATGATAGTGAGCACAAAACAGTGGTATTGGCGCACCGTGTGGGTGTTTGTTGCGGGGTTGTTGATTAGTTGTGGACCCCAAGCAAGCACCTTGCCTGATTTTACTGAGCTTGCGGAAAGCAATCAGGCGTCTGTGGTAAATATCAGCACAGTGCAGAAAGCATCGCAGAAAGAAGATATTCGCCAACAAATTCCAGAGTTCTTCCGTCATTTTTTTGATGGGTTAGAAGAGCATTTCACCATTCCTGAGCGCGACCGAGAGTCGCAGGGTTCAGGGTTTATTATTTCTGATGATGGCTATATTTTAACTAATTACCATGTGGTGCATGGCGCGGATGAAATGCTAGTGCGCTTACAGGATCGTCGCGAGCTTGTGGCCACATTGGTGGGTGCGGACAAGCAAAGCGACTTGGCTTTACTTAAAGTGGATGCAAAAAATTTAAAGCCAGTAAAAATTGGCTCCTCTGAGGAATTAAAGGTAGGTGAGTGGGTACTTGCTATCGGCGCTCCTTTTGGGTTTGAAAGCACTGTAACAGCCGGCATTGTGAGCGCTGTAGGCCGCAGCCTACCTAACGAAAACTATGTGCCATTTATTCAAACCGACGTGGCAATTAATCCAGGCAACTCGGGAGGGCCTTTAATTAATTTGAAGGGTGAAGTGGTGGGGATTAACTCACAAATTATCTCGCGTTCAGGTGGTTTTATGGGGTTGTCTTTTGCTATTCCCATTGATATGGCCATGGACGTGGTGGCACAGCTTCAGGATTCAGGTACTGTGGCGCGAGGCTGGCTTGGTGTGATGATACAGGGTGTGGATCGTGATTTAGCGGCCTCGTTTGGGCTGGATAAAGCCACTGGCGCTTTGGTGGCGAATGTTTCAGCGGATTCCCCAGCCGCAAAAGCAGGCCTAAAAGCGGGTGATATTATCCTAAGCGTGGATGGTAAAGAAGTGCAGCGTTCTAGCCAGTTGCCGCAGATGATCGGGCGTTTAGCGCCAGGCTCCAAAGCCAAAATGCAGGTGCTGCGCGATGGCAAGAAACGTGCCATTACAGTAACAGTGGGGGCGATGCCCACTGATAAGGATGCGGCTACACCTGAGCAGGAGGAATCCAAGGATAAATCCGCGCTTGGTTTAGTTGTGGAGCCACTCGACAAAGCCGCTCAAGAAAAGCTTGGTATTAATCATGGTGTACGTGTAGTAGGGGCCAAGGCGGGGCCTGCGCAAAAAGCAGGTGTTCGTGTGGGTGATATTGTACGTAGCTTAAACAATCAAGAAGTGGAATCACCGGAGCAGTTTACTGAGCTTGTGAAGGCCTTGCCAAAGGATACTTGGGTGCCATTACTGGTGCAGAGAGGCGACAACCCCATGTTCCTAGCGATAAAAGTGGAAAAATAGTTCGATTTAACACAGTATGTAGGGGCGCCGCAAGGCGCCTCTTTTTTTGGGCCACTGCTTAGGTCGTGCGCATAAACAATGCACACCATTACAAAAATCAAGTAGAATGGCCTCCCATTTATTTAGGATTGCAAAGATTCTGTGACTGATATCAGCCATATTCGTAACTTTTCTATTATCGCCCACATTGACCATGGTAAATCGAGCCTAGCTGATCGCTTTATCCAGGTTTGTGGTGGCTTAACTGAGCGTGAGCAGCGTGACCGTGTGCTCGACTCCATGGATTTGGAGCGTGAGCGGGGTATTACCATTAAAGCGCAAAGCGTGACCTTGTATTACACGGCGCGTAATGGGGAAAAATACCAACTAAACTTTATTGACACTCCAGGTCACGTGGACTTTGCCTACGAAGTGTCTCGCTCTCTCGCTGCTTGTGAAGGGGCGCTGTTGGTGGTGGATGCTGCGCAAGGCGTGGAAGCACAATCAGTGGCCACTTGCTATACCGCCATTGAACAAGATTTAGAAGTACTTCCCGTACTCAACAAAATCGATTTGCCCCAAGCGGAACCCGATCGAGTCAAAGAAGAAATTGAAGAGGTTATCGGGCTGGACGCCACTGAAGCCTGCGAGGTAAGTGCTAAAGCCGGTATCGGTATTGAGGATTTGCTTGAGCAGCTTGTGGAGAAAATCCCCGCACCCACTGGCGACAGAGAGGGCGACCTTCAGTGCTTAATTATTGATTCTTGGTTTGATAACTACTTAGGCGTTGTGTCATTAGTGCGCCTAACCAACGGTGAGCTGAAAAAAGGCGACCGTATTCTTGTGAAATCCACCGGACAAGTGCACGTGGTGGACGGTGTGGGTGTTTTTACGCCGAAACGAGAAGAAACAGGCATTTTAAAAGCCGGAGAAGTGGGTTGGTTAACAGCCAGTATTAAAGATATTAAAGGCGCCCCCGTGGGGGATACCATTACGTCAGCACGTACCCCTGAGGTGGATTCTTTACCGGGCTTCCAACAGGTTAAACCCCAGGTGTACGCAGGAATGTTCCCCACTGGCGCTGATGATTACGAAGATTTTCGTGAAGCGTTGTCTCGTTTGGCACTTAATGACGCCTCATTATTCTATGAGCCAGAAACTTCCGATGCACTGGGCTTTGGTTTCCGTGTGGGCTTCTTAGGCATGCTCCATATGGAAATTATCCAAGAGCGCCTAGAGCGAGAATACGATCTCGACCTAATTACTACGGCGCCCACTGTTGTGTATGAGTTGCTACTCGCTGATGGCTCAGTCATATATGTGGACAATCCCTCAGAGTTGCCCGAAGGAAATAGGGTGGAAGAGTTCCGTGAGCCTATTGCCCGTGTGAATATTCTCGTACCCCAAGAATATGTTGGTAATGTTATCACCTTGGCAGTTGAGCGCCGTGGCGTGCAAAAAAACATGGTGTACCACGGTAATCAAGTTGCGCTCACCTATGACATTCCCATGGCTGAAGTGGTGTTGGATTTCTTTGATCGTCTTAAGTCTGTGAGCCGTGGTTACGCTTCCTTAGAGTACGCTTTTGACCGTTTTGAAGCAGCGAAACTGGTGCGCGTGGATGTGCTTATTAACAGCGAACAAGTGGACGCCTTAGCGATGATTTGTCATGCAGACCAGGCCACCTATCGGGGCCGCCAGCTAGTGGAAAAAATGCAAGAGCTGGTGCCGCGCCAAATGTATGATGTGGCGATTCAAGCCGCCATCGGTAGTAAAATCATTGCTCGCTCCACGGTTAAAGCCTTGCGCAAGAACGTACTGGCCAAATGTTACGGCGGTGACGTGAGCCGTAAGAAAAAGCTGCTTGAGAAGCAAAAAGAAGGTAAAAAGCGCATGAAGCAGGTGGGCAGTGTGGAGATTCCCCAAGAAGCCTTCTTAGCAGTGTTAAAGGTGAATGACTGATGAATATAGATATCGGCTTTTGGCTCAGCATGGCTGTGTTGGTGGGCGTGCTGTTGTGGGGGGCCGATAAGCTCTTTCGGCTTCGAGAGCGCGGCAATCAAGTCATTAAAGAAACCGTTGAGTTCAGCAACTCTTTATTACCGGTTTTTATCTTGGTGCTCTTGATACGCTCTTTTGTGGTCGAACCTTTTACCATTCCCTCGGGCTCCATGATTCCCACCCTAGAGGTGAATGATTTTATTTTGGTGAGTAAGTTTTCCTACGGGCTGCGCTTGCCAGTGACGAATACCAAAATCCTCTCTATTGGCGAGCCTAAGCGCGGCGATGTGATGGTGTTTCGTTACCCCGTGGATCCAAGGCAAAACTTTATTAAGCGCGTGATTGGCTTGCCCGGCGATGTGGTGGAACAGCGCCAAGGGCGGTTGTACGTGAATGGCCAGGTTGTCGAGCAGCACTTAATCAGCGAGCGTCAGAAGGGCGCTATTCGCGAGAAGCAGTTCTTAGAAAACACAGGCCAGCAGTGGCACTATGTGCGCCAGGACCTACAGCCTAATGTGTTTGGGGCTTGGCACCAGCGCTCTGAAGATGGGGTGTGGGAAGTGCCTGAAGGACACTACTTTATGGTGGGTGATAACCGCGATAACAGTAGCGATAGTCGCTATTGGGGGCCAGTGCCAGAAAGCCATATAGTGGGTAAAGCCATGGGTATCTGGATGCACTGGGAGCCCATATTCTCCTTACCTAGGTTCCACCGTAATTGGGCTATCGACAAGGTCGACGACACATTACTCATAGAAACCCAAAAATAACTTGAATAGGATGCAGCGATGACCACTTTGATGAATCGTCAAAACATGCAAGGCCTTTCTATCTTAACTTGGCTAGTAGTGTTAGCGATCGGTGGCTTATTACTATTAGCCACCATTCGCTTAGTGCCCGTGTATTTAGAATACAGCTCTGTGCGCACAGTAATTAATAATGTTATCAGTGATAGCAATACCACCATGCTAAGCGAGCACCAAATTCGCGACACCATCGCCAAGCGTTTTCAGGTGAACCGTGTAGAAAGCCTTACAGCCAGCGATTTGGACATCAAGAAAGATGGAGTGCGGCTTTCTATCAAGGTGGATTACGAAGTGCGTGAGCCCTTGGTGGCTAATGTTGGCCTCGTGGTGACCTTTAAACGTGATTTTGAGAAAAGCCTTCGCCAGTGAATAAATCTTTAGCTCCTCTTCAACGGCGCTTGGGTTACACCTTTCATAACCCTGAATTGCTTACCCAGGCGCTCACCCACCGTAGTGCAAACCGTAAACAAAACAATGAACGTTTGGAGTTTTTGGGGGATGCTCAACTTGGCTACATGGCGGCCTTGTGGTTGTTTGAGCAGTTCCCCAAGGCAGCTGAAGGCCAGCTGACACGTATGCGAGCGGCCTTAGTTCGTGGCGTTACCCTGGCTGAGGTGGCAAAAGAACTCGGGCTTGGGGAGTATTTGGTGCTTGGTCCCGGAGAAATGAAAAGTGGAGGGCACAGGCGCACTTCTATTCTTGCTGATGCCTTGGAAGCAGTGATTGGGGCTATTTTATTGGATAGCGGCGAAGGTAATTGTCATGCTGTGGTAAAAACGTGGTTTGCACAGCGTTTGGCCAGCGTGTCACCGGATACCACTAACAAGGACCCCAAAACCCAATTGCAAGAATGGTTGCAGGCGCGACAATTTGAATTACCACAATACAGGGTGGTGGCGACTCGCGGCACAGCTCATGATCAGGAGTTCGATGTGGAATGTGGACTTATTCATCAGGAACAACATTTTAGTGCCACCGGCAGTAGCCGTCGTCGCGCCGAGCAAGCTGCTGCTGCTCAAGCGTTAGCGTGGCTAAAGGAGCAAATATGATACACACACGCTGTGGTACTGTGGCTTTTATTGGGCGAGCCAATGTGGGTAAATCCACCTTAATGAATCACCTAATAGGGCAGAAGATCAGCATTACATCGCGCCGCCCGCAAACCACCCGTCATCGGATTCATGGCATTCTAACGCGCGAGGATTATCAAATCATCATTGCTGATACGCCGGGTATCCATGAAGGTGAACAACTTGCCCTTAATCGCGCCATGAACCAAGCAGCATTCCAAACTCTAGCGGGCGTGGATGTGATTTGCTTTATGGTGGATGCCTTTAAATGGACGCGCGGCGACGAGTATGTGTTGTCATTGCTTGAGGGCTTAAGTACGCCCGTGTTCCTCGTTATTAATAAAATTGATACGTTGCAAGATAAGAAAGCGCTGCTGCCCCACATGGCTAAGCTGAGTGAGAAATACAACTTTGCAGAGGTGGTTCCCGTATCTGCTTTGGGTGGCCATAACCTCGGTGCTCTCGAGGAGGCCTTGGTGCCTTACTTGCCTGAAGGCCCCTTTTTGTATCACGAAGATGATATTACCGATCGCAATATGCGTTTTATTGCTGCTGAAATGATTCGTGAAAAAATATTTCGCCAGCTCGGTGATGAGTTGCCCTACCAAATGACGGTGGAGGTGGATTTGTGGGAAGATGCGCCCAGTGTGACCCATATTCACGCTTCAATACTAGTGGAGCGCACAGGGCAGAAACGTATTTTAATTGGCACCGGCGGCGATCGCATTAAAAAAATAGGCACGGATGCACGCAAGGAGATTGAGGAGCTGATTGACCGTAAAGTGATGCTTAAACTGTGGGTGAAAGTACGCAGTGGCTGGTCTGACGACGAACGCGCTTTGCGCTCCTTAGGCTATGTGGAAGAACCCAAATAAATTACAACTGGCATGGGTGCTACATCGGCGCCCTTACCAAGACACAGGTCTTATTCTAGAGCTGTTCACAAGCCAGCATGGCCGCACCGGCGCGGTAATGCGTGGCGGCCGCAAACACCAATTATTACAACCTTTTCAACCATTATTAGTGGAGCTAGCGGGCCATGGGGATTTGTTGCGCTTGCAGCAATGCGAAGCAGCTAGCCCGGCAGTGCCTTTGGTAAAGCAGCAGCTTTATTGCGGACTTTATCTTAATGAGCTGTTAGTGCGAATGCTGTTTCGCCATGATAAACAGCCTCGCTTACTCGCCGCTTATGCAGACGCACTACAAGCGATAAGCCAAGATACCGTGGCCATGGATGTGGTGTTGCGTCGTTTTGAATTATTGCTGTTGGCGGAATTGGGTTATGCAGTGGAGTTTACCCTAGACGCTCAGGCGCAGCCTATCCAAAGTGCACGTCGATATCGATGGCAAGGTGAAAATGGCTGGTTGTTATCCGCAGAGGGTTGGTTGGGTGCTCATTTGCTAGCTATTGCTGAGGAGCAATGGACGCCAGAGGTTAGGCGTTGTGCGCGCGACATCATGCGTACCATCTTAGCGCCGCATTTAGGAAGTAAGCCGTTGCGTAGCAGGTCGTTGTTTCAGACGTTTAAATGATGAGTGCGTATTAAGTAATAAAACAGGATAAATACAGCAACAAAAAGCAAGGCAGACTATACTGTGCGCGTTTAGCTCGGTGCAGAGCCGTCTTAGCGAGTTGCCCATTAGCGGCCACGGCTCATGTTTTAGCGATTATAGAGGTTGGTATGAAACGAGTGTTATTGGGAGTGAATATTGATCACGTGGCCACTTTACGCCAAGCGCGTGCCGGTGTTGAGCCAGAGCCAGTGCAGGCGGCTTTGCTAGCAGAGCAGGCTGGCGCCGATGGTATTACTGTGCATTTGCGCGAGGACAGACGCCACATCGTGGACCGTGACTTAGAGGTGCTAAAGGCCACCATTCAAACTCGCTTGAACCTAGAAATGGCAGCCACAGAGGAAATGCTACGTATTGCTGAAGGGCTTAAACCTGAGCATTGCTGCTTGGTGCCTGAGCGTGCTGAGGAGATTACCACCGAAGGCGGCTTAGATGTGTTGGCAAATTACGATGTATTAAAAGAAGCCACAGAACGCTTGCAGGCCGCAGGTATCCAGGTCTCTATTTTTATTGATACGCAACCAGACCAAATCGAAGCAGCAGCGCGTTTGGGTGCTGATGCCATTGAAATTCATACGGGCCATTATGCCAAGGCAGCCACACCTCAAGAGCAAGAAAACGCGTTCCGTTTGGTGCGCGAAGGGTTAGATGTGGGGCTGGAAAATGGCCTTATCGTAAACGCAGGTCACGGGCTTAATTATCATAATGTGCATGCCATTGCGCGCTTACCAGGTATTAATGAACTCAATATTGGCCATGCCATTGTGGCCCGCTCAGTATTTACGGGCTTGCCTGAAGCTGTGGGGCGGATGCGTGAACTTATTGATCAGGCTGTATTGATGCAGTGATTATAGGTATCGGCACCGACATAGTGACAGTGGCGCGCATCGCCGCGGCCTTTGAGCGCCGCGGCGATGCTTTGGCAGAGCGTTTGTTGCACCCAGATGAGCTAGCTTGTTGGCAGCAAAAAAACAAACCAGTGGCTTGGCTTGCTAAGCGTTTTGCAGCCAAAGAAGCGCTACTTAAAGCGCTAGGCACCGGGCTTGCGCAGGGTATTAGTTGGCAAGATATGGCGGTGTTGCCTAATGAGTTAGGCCGCCCCACGGTGATCTGGTTTGCGCAAGCAGAACAATATTTGCAACAGCTCACGGGCGGGGCAGCAGCCCGCACACACCTTAGTCTTTCAGATGAAGAAGACTACGTTGTAGCGTTTGCTGTTATCGAAGCGATATAAGACAAACTTTATTTTGCCCGCTGCAGCCGTGGTAAAATAGTTATTCAATAGGCAGCTAGAAAAAGAGGCCAACATGACACACTTAACCATTGAAAACACAGTGGGAAATACGCCCTTAGTGCGATTGCAACGAATGGGCAATAATAGCTCAAACACCATACTGCTCAAGCTAGAAGGCAATAACCCTGCAGGCTCAGTAAAAGATAGACCCGCGCTAAACATGATCCTCAAAGCCGAGCAAAGGGGCGATATTAAGCCGGGTGACACCTTAATCGAGGCCACTAGCGGTAATACAGGCATTGCGTTGGCCATGGCTGCAGCAATGCGCGGTTATAAGATGAAATTGCTGATGCCAGCGGATTCTACCCAAGAACGTAAAGATGCCATGGGAGCCTATGGTGCTGAGCTGATTTTAGTGACTGAAGAACAAGGCGGCATGGAAGGTGCTCGCGATATTGCTGCTCAAATGCAGGCTGATGGTGAGGGTTATTTGCTCGATCAGTTTTCTAATAATGACAATTGGCGTGCCCATTACGAAACCACTGGGCCAGAGATTTGGCGTGACACCCAAGGCAAAATTACCCATTTTGTCTCCGCCATGGGCACCACTGGCACCATTATGGGAGTTTCAAAATACCTTAAGGAGCAAAGCCCTGAGGTTCAAATTGTGGGGCTGCAGCCTGAAGATGGATCGCAAATCCCAGGTATTCGTCGTTGGTCGCCGGAATATTTGCCCCGTATTTTTGATGCTTCCCGCGTGGATCTCACCATGGATATTAGCCAGCAAGAAGCCGAGGCAACCATGCGTCGTTTAGCGCGTGAAGAAGGTATCAGTTGCGGTGTGTCTTCCGGCGGGGCTGTGGCAGGCGCCTTGCGCTTATCTGAGCAAGTGGATAACGCACTCATCGTGGCTATTATTTGTGACCGCGGGGATCGTTATCTTTCCAGTGGTGTATTTCAACAACCCTAATTAATTGCCACCGAGTTGGCTTGTTTGATTGAGTGAAAAGTTATGGCCCGTCGTCGTTCACGTCGCCAGCGTTTGCCCCAGGAGGCAGTTGACGCCCAAATTGAAGGTTTAAGCCATGAGGGGCGAGGTATTGCTCGCTTGGAAGGAAAAACCGTATTTATTGACAATGCCTTGCCCACCGAAGAGGTGCGTTTTAAATACAGCAATAAACGCAGTACCTTCGACGAAGGCTATGCAGAAGAGATTATCACTGCAGCGCCTACGCGTGTTATGCCGCCTTGTGAGTTTGCCCAGCTCTGTGGCGGCTGCAGCTTGCAGCATATGAATACCCAAGCACAAATTGAGTTTAAACAAGGCGTGCTTGCGGAGCAGCTAGAAAAGTTCGCTGGGCTTGCACCTAAGACCTGGTTGCCGCCCCTACAGGGCCCCACCTTGGGTTACCGCACAAAGGCACGTTTGGGTGTGCGTTACGTTAAGCCGAAAGAAACGGCACTGGTGGGATTTCGTGAAAAACGCAGCAACTTTTTAGCGGACATGGGCCAGTGCGAGGTGTTAATACCCCAAGTGGGGCATCAACTAATGGCTTTGCGCGAGCTGATTAATGGGCTAGAAGCCCGTGAACGCATCCCGCAAATAGAGGTGGCCGCTGACGACACCACAGTGGCCTTGATTTTCCGTCATATGGACCCATTATCCCCTGAGGATTTTTCTGCTCTAGTGGCATTTTGCCAACAGCGAGAGTGGCACTGCTACTTGCAACCCAAAGGCGAAGATACTGTACACAAAGTATGGCCAGAGGATGTTCCAGAGCGCTTGTACTTCGAACACCCTAGCTTTGACCTTAAAATGGCGTTTCATCCGAAAGACTTTACCCAAGTCAATATGGCCATTAACCAAGCTATGGTACCTTTGGCTATTGAATTGCTCGATGTGCAGGCAGAGCACAGAGTACTAGACCTGTTTTGCGGTCTTGGTAATTTTACGCTGCCCTTGGCTACCCGTAGTGCCCATACCGTGGGTGTTGAAGTGAGCCAGGCAATGGTGGAACGCGGCTATGAAAACGCAAAGGCCAACGGCATTGATAATGTCAGCTTTTATGCTTGGGATTTGCAGCAAAGCGTTGTGGGTCAAGCATGGGCAGCAGAGCCATTTCAGCGGATTTTAATTGATCCGCCGCGCAGTGGTGCCCTTGAAATGATCCCACTGCTGCCACAATTTGGTGCAGAAAAAATTGTTTACGTCTCTTGCAACCCTGCCACCTTGGCGCGGGATGCAGGAGAGCTTTGTGCACTAGGGTATCAACTCAGTGCCGCCGGAGTGATGGATATGTTCCCCCATACGTCTCACGTGGAATCCATTGCTCTGTTTGAGCGTAGGTAGTACGAAGGAGTCAGTTTGTGGTAACTGTGTACCGTAAGCCAGCCTTGTCGGGGCAGTACAGTGATTTGCCCGCATGGGTTGCGAGTGTTGCAGAGCGTTGTGCTAACACTGACCAAGCTCTATTAACTAAAGCCTGTGCTACAGCTCAACGTTGTGAAGAAATAGGCGAAGAAGAGGGCACTGCTTGGCCTTATGGTATTGGTTGTTTTCGTATTGGCCTAGAAATGGTTGATATTTTGGCAGATTTAAAAGCAGACGGCGCTGCCTTACCCGCTGCTCTGCTTTATCGTTCTGTGCGTGAAGAACGGCTGCCTTTAGAACAAGTCGAAAAAGAATTTGGTTCAAGTACAGCGCAGCTGATCGAAGGCGTGCTGCGCATGGCTGCCATTGGCGCTATTGTGAACCCAAGCCGTAAACCTGTGCTAGGCCAACAAGAGGGCCAGCTCAGTAACGTGCGCAAAATGTTAGTGGGATTGATCGACGATGTGCGCGTGGCCTTACTTAAACTCGCAGAGCGTACTGTGATTTTGCATGCCTTAGTGGATGCTGAGCCTGAGCGTCAACGCAAAGTGGCCATCGAAGTCTTTGATATTTATGCACCCCTAGCGCACCGTTTGGGCGTGGGCCAGCTCAAGTGGGAGCTTGAAGACATTGCCTTTCGATTTTTGCAACCAGGCGCTTATAAGCGTATTGCTAGCCTGCTTGACGAGAGGCGAGTGGACCGTGAAAAAGATATTGAAGCAATTATCGAGCTGTTAAAACAAACGCTTACTGAATCCGGTATTGAAGACGTAGAAGTCACTGGGCGCGTTAAACATATCTATAGCATTTGGCGCAAAATGCAAAAAAAGCAATTGGATTTTTACGAAGTCCACGATGTGCGCGCCGTGCGCATTATGGTGCCAGAAGTGCGCGATTGTTATGCCGCTTTAGGGATTGTTCACGGGTTGTGGGCCCATGTGCCTAAAGAGTTTGATGACTACATTGCTTCACCTAAAGACAATGGCTACCAAAGTTTGCACACCGCTGTGGTGGGGCCGGGGCGCAAAATGCTCGAGGTGCAAATTCGTACCCACCAAATGCATGAAGAAGCAGAGCTCGGCGTAAGTGCGCATTGGCACTATAAAGAGGGCGGTAAGCGTGGCGGTGGTGATTACGAGCAAAAAATTGCTTGGTTGCGCGAAGTACTGGAATGGCACGATACCCTAGGGGCTGCAAGCCTCGGCAATATGGTGGAGGACTTCCGCTCCCATGATGGCGGAGCACGTGTTTATGTGTTTACGCCCAAAGGCCATGTGGTGGATTTAGAAAACGGCGCCACCCCCGTGGATATGGCGTACCAGATTCACACGGAGGTTGGGCACAGATGCCGCGGTGCTAAGGTGAATGGACGCATTGTTCCTTTGAGCTACAAGCTCAAAACAGGCGAGCAAGTGGAGATTATCACCACCAAAGAAGGCGGCCCTAGCCGTGATTGGCTTTCACCTTCGTTAGGCTATGTGCACACAGCATCCGCACGCGCCAAGGTGCAACACTGGTTTAAGCGCCAAAGTCGCGATACCCACATTGCTCAAGGAAAGGCAGCACTGGAAAAAGAGCTCAGTCGCCTGGCCCTGCCTTGGCCTGGATTAGATAAGATTGCTGCACACCTTAATCTGGTGGCGGGTGATGATGTGCTTGCAGCACTAGGTTCAGGGGATTTGCGCATGAGCCAGGTGCTCAACCAAATTCAACCACCCGAGCCAAAGCCCAGTGAGCAGCAAGAACTAGAGCTATCGAACCGCAAGCCCCCTAAAAGCAGAGGTGATGGAGTAAGCGTGTTTGGTTTGGGTAATATCAAAACCCAACTTGCCGCCTGCTGCCGGCCCGTCCCGGGGGATAGTATTATGGGTTATATCACGGTGGGGCGGGGGGTTACCGTGCACCGCAGTGATTGCAATAATTTGTTAGCCATGCAGGGAGATGACCCAGCACGCACCATAGAAGTCACCTGGGGTGAAGAAGATGCAGTGGCATATCCCGTGGATATATTCCTGCGTGGGCGCCAACGCTCGGGCCTGCTGAAAGACGTGGCTTCTGTGTTTGCTAACGACAATGTGCCCATAACAGCGGCCCACACCGAAGAAAATAAATCCGATCATATTAAAACCATGCTGATGACGGTGGAGGTGAGCTCGCTGAATGATCTTGGGCGCTTACTTTCTAAACTTGATCAGGTGCCAGGCATGTTAGAGGTGAGACGTTATAAGCACTGAATCGGAATTTTGCTCAGCTGCCAGGGGGGATTGAGCGATTGTGCCATGCTGGTTTTAAAAAGTTCCGTTACATTGGTCGCGCTTAATGAATTTATTTGTAACAAAGTGGTACAAATAAATTTGAATGTGTATTATAAACTCATTCTGAATGAGGTTCAAAATTTGGGTTTCTTTCAGTGTTGTAGCAAAAGCTGTTTGTTGTAAGCAGCTAAGCAGCAATAGTTAAAGTAGTTAATCAGAAAAGAATCGAGGAGATTCGCATGAAAAAGAAGTTGCTTGTTTTAGCAGTGGGTGCCGCTATGGCAGCGCCAGCAATGGCAGATGTAAGCATTTATGGTCGTGCGCACGTGTCCGCAGACTACTTAGATGTTAAAAACCAAGACGTTAACAGCTTGAACTTATCAAGCAACGCCTCACGCATTGGTTTTAAAGCGGAAGACACCTTCGGTGATATCACTGCTTTTATGCAGCTTGAGCAGGAATACAACACCCTCCAGGGCAATCGCAACCAAGCCAAAAGCCAGTTTGCTACCCGTAACACCTTCGTGGGTGTGAAAGGCGATTGGGGTATGGTGCGTGCAGGTCGTTTCGATACACCGTTTAAAGCAGCCCGTGGTCCTGCTAACCTATTTGCTAACCAAGTGGGTGATATGCGTGTAATTTTCGGTAGCAAAAATGATTTTGATAACCGTAACGACAACACCATTCATATCCAAAGCCCAAGCTATGAAGGCTTGCAGTTTAACCTAGCGTATTCTGTACACGAAGGTGCAGAAAACATACGCCAAGGCGCGCAGCGCAATGACCAATCCTACAGCTTCTCGGCTACCTATGAGCAAGGCATCTTTGATGCAGCTTTGGCTTATGAAAAATACGAAGAGTCCAAAGCTGATGCTATTCGTTTAGCCGGTGCTGCTCAGCTAACTGACGAGCTAAAAGCCGTGGCTTTCTACCAGCACAACGGTAGCGAAGGCACTTTCCAAGATGCCAATATTTACGGTGTAGGTGCTGAGTTCGCGCTCATCGAGTCCACCCGCCTAAAAGGTATGTACATGGGCCGCGATGGCAAAAGCTCCGCAGACCACGCTGATCTAGTGGTAGTGGGCGTTGAGCACCGCATCGCAGATCCATTACGTGTGTACGCTAACTATGCCTACGCCTTTAATAAGGGTGATGCCGCAGATGTAACACCTTGGAGCAATGGTGGCCGTTCAAACTCTAAAGTGGGCTACGATGACGTAAATGAGAACTACGCATTTGGCGAAGACGCACAAGCTCTATCTGTTGGCCTACGCTACGACTTCTAAGCGATTTACCACAAGTAAAACCGCTTAAAGTAAAAAACCGCGCCTACCCGGTGCGGTTTTTTTATGCCTGTCAATTAATACTGCTCGCTTTTTATGTTGCCGTTGTCACAAGCTGTTCACAAAGTTTCCTTACATTACTCCTAACCCCGCAAGCAGTGCGGTTCGTTGCAAGCCCAGCGTTATTTGCGGTTTGCTTCAGGCTAAGTTGCTTTGGGGGATTTAATAAATGGGGTATTCAGGAGAAATAAATGAAGAAAACATTGCTTGCAAGCGCTATGGCGGCAATTGTATTACCGGTAACAGCAATCGCTGATGTGTCTATTTATGGCCGCGCTCATGTGTCGCTCGATTATTTAGATGATGGAGCAGATTATGGGGCGGCGAATGTATCGAGCAACGCTTCACGTTTAGGCTTTAAGGCGCAAACTGAGCTAGCTGATATCACCGCATTTGTGCAGATTGAGCAGGAAATCAATATGGCTCAAGGTGGTGGTAGCAACTGGGCCAGCCGCGATACCTTTGTGGGGGTAAAAGGCGATAACTGGGGCATGGTGCGGGTGGGGCAATTCGACTCGCCCTTTAAAGCAGCTCGTGGACCTGCCAATTTATTTGGCGATCAGGTGGGCGATATGCGTAACCTAACGCGGGTGGGCGATGGACGCTTTGATGAGCGTTTGCCCAATACCGTTCATTTTCAAACGCCACGCTTTAATGGCGTGCAATTTAATCTAGGTTATTCAGTGCACGATGGCGCCGATAACTCAGATGATGGCAAAGAAGATGCCTACAGCGTTTCGGCAACCTACCAACAAGGTATTGTGGACGGTGCTTTAGCGTTCGAATCCCATAATAAAAACAAAAGTCGCGGAGAGCGCCAAGGCATTAGGTTGGCGTTAGGGCTTAAGGTGGCAGATCCCATTAAGCTAGTGGCCTTTTATCAAAACATTGATCATAAAGCGGATGATACGTTAGATAGCGACACTTATGGCCTAGGTGGTGAAGTGAAAGCAGCAGAAAATACAGCACTCAAGGCCATGTATATGCACCGTAAAGGTGAAGCAAGCAAAGATAAGGCAGATATGATTGCGGTGGGTGTGGAGCATAAAATTTCTAGCCCTTTGCGAGTTTATGCGAATTATGCGGTGGTCTTAAATGATCAGGACAGCAACCTAACCCCTTGGAATCAGGCGCGCACTACAGGTGTTGATGGAGTGAATGATAAGGATGCGAGTGGCATTTCCTTAGGCCTGCGTTATGATTTTTAAGTGGAAAAAAGAGCAAACAATAAAAAACCGCGCCATAGCAATATGAGCGCGGTTTTTTTATTGCTAGAAGCGTGGATCAACCTGGGTACTTTTTAAACACCAAAGAGGCATTGGTGCCACCAAACCCAAAGCTATTGCTCAGCACTTGGTTCACGGGTTGTTCTAGCGTGTGTTGCACTATGGGGAACTGGCTAGCTACGTCATCTAGCGCGGTAATGTTGGCGGAAGCAGCAATAAAACCCTCTTGCATCATTAGCAAGCTGTAAATGGCTTCATGTACACCCGCAGCACCCAAGGCATGGCCTGTTAAGCTTTTGGTGGAACTAATATGGGGTACTGAGTCACCAAACACTGCGCCAATGGCCTCAAGCTCGGCTTTGTCGCCCACAGGGGTGCTAGTGCCATGGGTGTTGATGTAATCAATGGGGCCTTCAACAGTGGCCAAGGCTTCGCGCATACAGCGCTGCGCACCTTCGCCAGAAGGTGCCACCATATCGTGGCCATCAGAGGAGGCACCATAACCTACAATTTCGCCATAAATTTTAGCGCCGCGGGCAAGGGCGTGGTCTAGGGCTTCTACTACTACCATGCCGCCGCCGCCTGCGATCACAAAGCCATCGCGATTTTCATCATAGGGGCGAGAGGCCTGTTCTGGGGTATCGTTGTATTTACTAGAAAGGGCGCCCATGGCGTCAAACATGAGGCTCATGGTCCAGTGCTCTTCCTCGCCGCCGCCGGCAAATACAATATCTTGTTTGCCGAGTTGGATTTGTTCCATGGCATGGCCAATACAGTGGGCGCTGGTGGCGCAGGCAGAAGCTATGGTGTAATTCAGCCCTTTAATTTTAAAAGGTGTGGCAAGGCAAGCAGACACAGTACTCGCCATGGTGCGTGGCACCATGTAGGGGCCCACGCGGCGCACACCGCGTTCGCGAGCAATATCAGCGGCTTCCACCTGGTTGGCAGAAGAGGCGCCACCGGAACCCGCTACTAGACCCGTGCGCACATTAGAAACTTGTTCTTCGCTTAAGCCAGCGTCAGCAATAGCATTTTGCATCGCCACAAACGTATAAGCAGCAGCGTTGCCCATAAAACGGCGTGCTTTGCGGTCGATATGTTCGCTTAAGTCAATGTCGGGTACACCGGCAATTTGACTGCGTAAGCCACGCTCTTTGTATTCCTCGTTAAAACGAATGCCAGATTTGCCGGCTTTAAGGGCCTGAGCCACTGTTGTTAGATCGTTGCCTAGGCAAGAAACAATGCCCATGCCTGTGATCACCACTCTTCTCATAGCAGTCAACCTCTAAAAGCTATCGGTGGAGGAGAATAAACCCACCTTTAATTGTTTGGCGTGATAAATTTCTTTGCCGTCCACGGTCACCACACCATCGGCGAGCCCGAGAGTGAGTCCGCGGGCAATGACTCGGTGAATATCTAAGCGATAGGTTACTTTTTTATGGGTGGGCAGGATTTGGCCCGTAAATTTTAGCTCTCCCAACCCTAGGGCACGGCCTTTGCCTGGGTGCCCGCTCCAGCCGAGGAAAAAGCCTAACAATTGCCATAGTGCATCAAGGCCTAAGCAGCCAGGCATCACTGGATCGTTAAGAAAATGGCAATCAAAAAACCAGAGGTCAGGTGTGATATCAAGTTCTGCCTCCACATAGCCTTTGCCGAATTCGCCGCCTTCGTTGTGGATGGCGATGATACGATCGAGCATCAGCATATTGGGTAGTGGTAGGCGTGCATTGCCTTCGCCGAATAATTCCCCTTTGGCGCAAGCAATAAGTTCATCTTTGTTAAAACTAGTTTTCTTAGTATGCATTGTTATGTATCTCTTGAAGCGAGAAAAACGAAACCCCAGCCAGCAGGGATCTAAACCAGTAGGCTGAAGAGAGCACATCATAGCAAAATCTAATAGTAAGACCTCATGCAAACATCAATTAAATTATGTCTAGGTGTTGCAGTGGTAGTTAATATCAGCAAAAGAAAAGCAGCGTAGGTTGGCAAATTTGTGGGGCTGATACTGCCAACACTTTTTGTTCTTTTGTGTTTTTTACATTGTGGCATAATGCTGCCACTATAAAGCCCCTTGCACCCTAATTAAGCACCCCGAGGAATGATTGTGATTGTAGAAATTGGACACTTTGCCGTTTGGTTAGCGTTGGGATTGGCTGTGTTGCAATCCTTTGCACCCTTGCTCGGTACTTGGAAACAACAACAAAGCTGGATAAACCTTGCACGGCCTCTTGCTAAAGTGCAGTTTTTGCTGGTGAGTTTGTCGTTGGTGGCGCTCGGTTGGGCGTTTTATAACAACGATTTTAGCGTCACTTATGTGGCCAATCACTCCAATTCTGATTTGCCTTGGGGGTATCGCTTATCCGCTATTTGGGGTGGCCATGAAGGGTCTCTCTTGTTGTGGATCTGGATGCTTGCTGCTTGGGGTGCAGCAGTGGCTTTGCTGAGCCGTACGGTACCTACTTCAATGGTGGCTAAGGTGCTTGCCGTGATGGGCATGATAGCGGTGGGCTTCTTATCTTTTATGTTATTTACCTCGAATCCGTTTGCGCGCATGTTGCCCTGGTTTCCCATTGATGGCGCCGACCTCAACCCCTTATTGCAAGACCCTGGCTTAGTGGTGCACCCACCCATGTTGTATATGGGATACGTGGGTTTTTCAGTGGCGTTTGCTTTTGCAGTGGCGGGTTTGATTTCTGGGCGCTTGGACCCTGCTTGGGCGCGCTGGGCAAGGCCTTGGACCACAGTGGCGTGGGCCTTTTTAACCGTGGGTATTGCGCTGGGTTCCTGGTGGGCCTATTACGAGTTAGGTTGGGGCGGCTGGTGGTTTTGGGACCCTGTTGAAAACGCCTCTTTTATGCCCTGGCTCTCGGGTACGGCGTTGCTGCACTCGTTAGCGGTGACAGAAAAGCGTAACTTATTCCGTGCTTGGACGGTGTTATTAGCCATTTTAACTTTCTCTTTAAGCTTGCTGGGCACGTTTTTGGTGCGTTCAGGCGTGCTTACCTCTGTGCATGCCTTTGCTAATGACCCTGCACGAGGCACCTTTATTTTGATTTTCTTGGCAGTGGTAGCAGGTGGGTCTTTGTTATTGTTTGCCATGCGTGCCCCCTTGTTGCAAAACAAAGCCGGTTTTAAGTTGCTGTCTCGAGAAACCTTTTTGTTGGGCAACAACCTGCTGCTCTTAACAGCAACTTTTGTGGTGTTAATGGGCACCTTATTCCCCTTGATTGGTGATGCCATGGATCTGCGGATTTCCATCAGCGGCCCTTATTTTAATGCTTTCTTTGTGCCTTTGACTTTAATGTTGATGGCCATTTTGGTGCCCGGAGTGCTGGTAAACTGGAAGCGTCATCGCTGGGCAGCACTGAAGGCGCCATTAATCTGGGCGACAGTAGGCGGTGTGATTACTGGCTTTTTAGCATCTTTATGGCCAGAGCCCACCAGCTTTGTGGGAACCCTTGCCATGATAATGGTGATGTATGTGGTGATTGGTCATTTGTACGATTGGTATAAAAAAGCCACGGCATTCCGCCAAGGAATATGGCGTGGTAGCCGCCGTTTGCAGCGCAGCTACTACGGCATGATTTTAGCCCATTGTGGCTTGGCGTTAGTGGTGGCGGGTATCACCATGGTGACCCACCATGAAATTGAGCGCGATGTGCGTATGGTGCCAGGCGACACAGTGAGTGTGGGCGGCTTTGATTTCACCTTTGAGGATGTTAAGCCACGCAAAGGGCCCAATTATGACGCCATGCGTGGTACTTTTTTGGTGGAGAAAAATGGCCGTAAAGTTACCTATATGTACCCAGAGAAACGTAATTACCGCGTAGCTCAACAGGTGATGACTCAAGTGGCCTTGCGTCCAGGTCTTATTTTCGATTTGTATGTGGCCCTCGGCGAAGAGCTTGATATGCCGGGCGCTTGGGCGGTGCGGGTGTATTACAAACCTGGTGTGCGCTGGCTATGGCTCGGTGCCTTGATTATGGCCATAGGCGGTCTCTTAGCAGCTATGGATAAGCGTTATCGTAAACCTATGCCGAGCGGAAAACAGGAGCAAGTAGCATGAGAGCAAGTATTTGGCTGATTCCTGTGGTGTTGTTTTTTGGCCTCGCGGCTTTGCTTTACGCAAGCCTAGGGCGCGACACTGAAACTTTGCCATCAGCATTGATTAATAAACCCGTACCAGCGTTTGAATTGCCTGAGTTGCTTGATCATCAAACCACCTACACCCAGGACATTTTTAAGGGGCGTTGGAGCTTGCTAAATGTGTGGGGTAGCTGGTGCCCAACTTGCTATGTGGAGCACCCATACTTTATGCAACTCGCCAGTCAGGGTATTGATATTGTCGGGGTGAACTACAAGGACAATAAGGCCAAAGCGGAGAAGTATCTGATGGATTTAGGCAACCCCTATAGCGAAATTATCGTGGATAGCGCCGGTGATTTTGCCTTGGACTTAGGGGTATATGGCGCGCCTGAAACTTACTTGGTTAACCCCGAGGGGGTAATTTTGGTGCGCCATGCGGGTGAGTTGGATGCACAGGTGTGGGCAGAAAAGTTTTTGCCGCTATTGCCTAACGAGATGGATGCCACTGTGGTGCCTGCTGTTGCAGCCCCTATGCCATAATTAAGGAGTCGCAATGAGAGGATTGTTAATAGCTTGTGCCATGGTGTTGACGTTGGCAGCGCAAGCTTTCGATATTTACGAATTTGAAACCGCAGAGCAGGAACAGCAGTACCGCAAGCTCATCACTGAATTGCGTTGCCCTAAATGTCAGAACCAAAGTATAGGTGATTCTGATGCCGATATCGCCGAGGATATGCGTCGCAAAACCGCTGAATTAATTAACCAAGGCATGACCAATGATGAGGTGGTGGAGTATTTCCGTGCCCGTTATGGCGATTTTGTTAGCTATCGTCCACCCATGGATACCACCACGGCGGTACTTTGGTTTGGTCCCGCAGTAATCTTGCTACTTGGGGCTTTTGGTGTGGTATTTGCCATTCGCCGCGCTTTGCAACGCAACCTTGGAGATGACGAGGAAACTCTATGAATATAATGATTGTTGCCGCAGCCCTAGCCTTTTTGCTTGGGGTTGGGGTGTGGCTCTTATGGTTTTTTATCCGAGAATCGCGTTTGCAAAATACACCGGCCACAGCCACTGCACTGTTAACGTTAGTGTTGGGTTTGGGTTTAGGTGTGTTTTTGTATTGGAGTAGCGGCTATGAAAAAGGCACCTTGGGCTTGCTGGAAGACCGCTTAACGTATAACGAAAAAGTGGGTGAGGTGATCCAAGGCAAAGCAAGTATTTTTGATGATAGGGAGCACACTTGGGCGCTAGCACGTTTGTTGCAACAGCGCTTGATTAATACGCCTTCGGCCCACGGTTGGTATGAGTTAAGCCAGTTTTTCCAAATCTCTGAGGCCACACCGATGGCGAAAGAGGCCGCAGAGGCTGCGCTCAAGCTTGATGATACTGTGGATGCACGCTTGTGGATGGCACAGCTGGCCTTGGAAGAGCAAGGCGGGGCACTTAATCAGGAGGCTTATGGGCATTTGCATGTGGCTTTAATCAAGGAGCCCGAGCATGATGGCGCTTGGCTAATGCTTGCCATGGCGGCCACGGAAGCTGGCGAATACGATCTTGCTGAAGAAGCGTGGAATTCGTTGCTAGAGCGCCACCAAGCCGATGACAACACTCGTGCCTTGCTAGAGCGCAGCTTGGCTTTTGTTAAAGAGCAAAAAGAACTCGCGGGGTCAGTGCGCACTTTAGCTGTTGAAATTGAGGCCGACGAAGGAGTTTCACGCGGCGGCACCTTGTTTGTTTTTGTGCGCCACAAAGGCAGCGTTGGGCAGCCTTTGGCGGCGCGGCGGTTGCTGGTTAATCAGTTCCCTGTGGCCGTGGAAATCACCGCTAACGATTGGCTTGGCAGTTATGTGGACCCTGCTAATGCAGAATTAGTGGTGGGGGCCCGTTATAGCCGCAGCGCTAGCACAGACGTGGCGGATGCACAGTTTATAAGCGAAACAATGGCATGGGAATCCGATGACATTGTTCAATTAAAAATTGCCCGCGCTAAGTAGTTTTGGTGGTTCGCTTGTTGAAAAGTGTTAAGCAATGCTAAAATCCACCATTTTTACGCAGGCCACCCACAAAATACTGTGCGGATGACCACAGTAATATACGGAGAGCAACATTATGCGCATGATTCTACTGGGAGCCCCCGGAGCCGGTAAGGGCACACAGGCACAGTTTATTACCGAGAAGTTTGGTATTCCTCAAATCTCCACGGGCGATATGCTACGTGCAGCCGTTAAGGCGGGCACTCCCTTAGGCATCGAAGCCAAAAAAGTGATGGATGCGGGTGGTTTAGTTTCTGACGATATTATTATTGGCTTGGTAAAAGAGCGTATTAACGAAGCGGATTGCGCGAACGGGTTCTTGTTTGACGGCTTTCCACGCACCATTCCACAGGCAGAAGCTTTGGTTGAGGCAGGCGTTGAAATTGATGCAGTGGTAGAGATTGATGTGGCGGATGAAGAAATTATTCAACGCATGTCGGGCCGTCGCGTACATCCAGCGTCAGGCCGCACGTACCACATCACTTACAACCCACCGAAAGAAGAAGGTAAAGACGATGTCACCGGCGAGCCGTTAGTGCAGCGCGATGATGACAAAGAAGCCACGGTGCGCCATCGCTTAGAAGTGTATGAATCGCAAACCCGGCCCCTAGTGGATTTTTACCAGGCCCTAGCGGCGCAGGGTGATAAGCCTAAATACGTTCACGTGGAAGGCGTGGGCACGCTAGAAGCCATTCGTGATAAAATTTTTGCTGGCTTAGATAGCTAAACCTTGCTTGAGCATGGCAGTGCCCACTGCCATGCTTCCCCCTCTTGCATTAGCCTATGGCTGAAAATTCTGTATAACCTCGCTTTGGGCTATACCTCAACCTCATCAAACCTCATATAATGCACCCGCGCCATCGGTGAGTAATAACACAATAAAGGAAGCGTTAACCGTGTCAGTGGAACAAACGGATACAGAAGTCGTGGAATTTAAAGGCCGCATGTTAATGGTCACTGTTTTACAGGTGAAGCAAGCGGCGTTAGATAAAGTGAACCAAGCCTTGTTGGCTCAACTAGATGACGCTCATAGTTGGTTGAATGAAGTGGCTTTGGTGCTGGATTTTCCGCCGAATACGGATGAGGTTTTTATCCACGAAGTGGTTAGCATGGTGCGTTTGCATGGCCTTAACCTAGTGGCAGTTTCAGCGGCATCGCAGGTGGCAGAAGAAGTCTTAATACCTTTGGAGCTTGGAGTCGTGGCACTTTCAGCCTCAGGCGGCCGTAGTGTGGCTAAAACGCCCACAGCACCACAGGTGACTGGGGTTATTGAAACTGTAGTGGTGGAACAGCCTGTGCGTTCAGGCCAGCAAATTTATAGCCGCGGTGATTTAATTGTATTGAACTCCGTGAGCACAGGCGCTGAGCTAATGGCCGAGGGCCACATTCATGTGTATGGCAATTTACGTGGCCGTGCAATGGCGGGTGTGCGAGGCAACGAAGCGGCTCGCATTTTTTGTCAGCGTTTGAACGCGGAATTGGTATCGGTGGCAGGCCACTATTATGTGGCAGACGATTTACCCGAACATTTACAAAACAAAGCGGTGCAAATTTCTTTACATGTTGAAGCCTTAGAAATACAGCCGCTCGAAGCATAATAGTAAACGGCTCATAAAGGAGAGTGCTTGTGACAAAAGTTGTAGTGGTTGCCTCAGGTAAGGGTGGCGTGGGTAAAACCACCACCAGTGCTGCTATTGCCACGGGATTGGCATTGCGTGGCTTTAAAACAGCAGTGATAGATTTTGATGTGGGCTTGCGTAACTTAGATTTGATTATGGGTTGCGAGCGCCGTGTGGTATACGACATTGTTAATGTGATTAACGGTGATGCCAACCTACGCCAAGCCCTGATTAAAGATAAGCGCACAGATAACCTTTATATTTTGCCAGCTTCGCAAACTCGCGACAAAGACGCACTCACTATGGAGGGTGTGGGCCGAGTGATTGAAGAACTCAGCGACATGGGGATGGAGTATATTATTTGCGATAGCCCAGCAGGGATCGAAAAGGGAGCTTTAACCGCTGCATATTTTGCTGATGAAGCCATTGTGGTAACCAACCCAGAAGTCTCCAGTGTGCGTGACTCTGACCGTATTCTCGGTATTTTAGCGTCCAAAACTAAGCGTGCAGAAGAAGGTAAAGGTGAGCTGCCCGCCCGTTTGCTGCTTTCACGCTATAGTGCCGAACGTGTGGAAAAAGGCGAGATGCTGAGTGTGGAAGATGTGGTGGAAATCCTAGCCATTCCATTGCTTGGTGTGATTCCTGAATCTGAAGCTGTGCTTAATGCGAGTAACTCGGGTACCCCTGTGACTTTGGACGTGGATTCCGATGCGGGCCAAGCGTATTTAGATGCCACTGCGCGCTTTTTAGGCGAAGAACTACCATTACGTTTTGTGACGGTGACTAAAAAAGGCTTCCTTGGCCGCTTGTTTGGAGGTTGAGATGAGTATTTTTAGTTACCTGCTGCCGAAGAAAAAGAACACAGCTGGCGTCGCAAAAGAGCGTTTACAAATAATCGTGGCTCATGAAAGAACATTGCGCGGCGGTCCGGACTATTTACCACAGTTGCATCAAGAGCTGCTTGCTGTTGTGCGCAAATACGTGAACGTGGATGCGGACGCTGTTAATGTGCAGTTGGATCACAATGAAGGCATTGATGTTTTGGAAATGAATATCACCTTAGGTGATGAAGCCACAAACTAAGCTGCGAAATTTTCGCAGTGCTGATAAAGTTGCCGCTGCAAATTAGGCTTTAACATTGCAGCGGCATTTTTTACTTTTGCCGCTGTGGTTGATTATTTAAGGACTTCCCATGGCTGCCAAAACCGCAGTGGTTATTGTTAATCTTGGTACACCCGATACTACTTCACCGAGCGCCGTGCGCCGTTATCTCAAGCAGTTTTTGTCTGACCCGCGTGTGGTGGAAGCACCCAAGTGGTTATGGTTTTGGGTGCTGCGTCTGTTAATTTTACCTTTTCGTCCTCGCAAAGCTGCCGCTAAGTACGAGCTAATATGGCAGCAGGATTCTCCTATTCGCGCCATTACCAAGGCCCAAGCAGAGGCGCTCGGCCGCAAATTGCCCGTGACTGTGGTTTATGGCATGACCTACGGCGAGCCGAGTTTGAGCACAGAGCTTGATAAGCTACAACAGCAAGGTGTAGAGCGCATACTAATTCTGCCCATGTATCCACAATATTCAGCCACCACTAATGGTGCTGTGGCAGATGTGGTGGCCAAATGGGTAATGCAGCAACGCGAAGTCCCTGAAATCATCCAAATTAAAGATTACTGGCAAGCGCCTTTATGGGTAAAAGCCATGGCACAATCCGTGCGTGATTACCGCGCTAAACATGGCGGCGAGGATGCTAAACTGCTGATGTCCTTTCATGGTATCCCGCAAGAATACGAGGACAAGGGCGATAAATACGGTGAACGCTGCCGATTGTCCGCCGAGGCTATCGCTCAGGAGTTAGGCCTAAGCGCTGACCAATGGGCATACTCTTTCCAATCGCGCTTTGGCCCTAAGCAGTGGTTGCCGCCTTATACCGACAAAACGGTGGAGCAATGGGCCCAGGAAGGTGAAAAACGGATTCAAGTGATTTGCCCCGGCTTTGCAGCAGATTGCTTAGAAACCCTGGAAGAAATTTCAGTGGAAAACCGAGATATTTTCTTGGCGAATGGTGGCGAACAGCTCGATTATATTCCGGCGCTAAATGCAGATGATGCCCATATTGAGGCGTTGGCAGCCGTGTGTGCACCTTATTTAACTGCTTGGGGCCATGGCCCTAGTGTCGATAAATCATAACAACCTTTGAGAGAGCCACCATGTTAGATGCAGCGGGAGTATTGGGAGAGGGTGGTCGCTTTAGCAAAGTGCTGCCTGACTTTAGCCCCCGTGAGCCGCAAATTGAAATGAGTGTGGCGATAGAAAACACTCTCAAAGAGCAGGGCACCTTGGTGGTGGAGGCAGAAACGGGTACAGGGAAAACCCTAGCTTACTTGGTGCCTGCCTTGTTATCAGGCAAACCCATGATTGTTTCCACGGGTACTAAAAGCTTGCAAGACCAGCTGTTCTTTAAGGACGTGCCCATGGTGCTGAAAGCTTTAGGCGTTCACCGCCGTGCTGTGTTGCTTAAAGGACGCAATAACTATTTATGCCCTTATCGCTTAGATCAACTCGATGATTTGCACCATCTTAGCCGTGATACCGCCAAGCAGCTTCAAGTGGTAAAGCACTGGGCGGGGCGCACTAAAAGCGGTGACTTAGCCGAGCTTAAAGAGCTGCCTGAGGACGCACCCGTTTGGCCCATGGTTACCAGTACCGCGGATAATTGCCTAGGGCAAGATTGCCCCTACGTGGATGAATGCCCTCTTATGCTGGCACGCCAAGCGGCCCAAGAAGCAGATTTAGTAGTGGTGAATCACCATTTGTTTTTTGCTGATGCAGCATTAAAAGGCGAGGGGGTCGGTGAGTTGCTTCCCAATGTGGACGGGGTGATTTTTGATGAGGCCCACCAAATTCCTGATATTGCTGCCGCGTTTTTTGGGCAAGTGTTTAGCAGTCGCCAACTGCTTGAGCTATCAACAGATATCACCAAAGAACTACCCACTGGTGCCGATTTAGAGCATCTGCAACCGTTGTTAAAAACCTTAGAAGACGCCACGGCTAATATGCGCTTGGCATTAGGCGCGGAAGGGCGCCGTGCTGCTTGGCACGAAGTTGCAGAAGAGGCTGAAGTGGTGGCAAAGTGCGAGGCGCTCATCCAAGCCATTGATGAGGTATATCAAGCCATTGAGCCGATGCACAAAAGCAGCCGCGGTATGGAGGCATGTGTACGCCGTAGCAATGAGCTACAGCAATCTTTGGTAGAGCTCACTCAAGCGAAAGACCCTTATTTGGTGTATTGGTTTGAGAACTATCGTCGCGCTTTTATGCTGCACGGCACGCCACTTACGGTGGCGGAAATGTTTAAACGCCATCGCGAAAAACACCCTGCTGCTTGGGTTTTTACTTCGGCTACACTGTCTGTGGCGGGTAATTTCAATCATTTTACCGCACGTTTAGGTTTGCAAGAGGCGGATACCTTAAGTTTAGCTAGCCCCTTCGATTTTCGTCGCCAAGCAGTGCTTTATGTGCCCGAAGATTTACCCATGCCCAATGCGCCAGATTATACTCGTGCTCTGGTGGAAGCTATGCGGCCGGTAATAGAAGCGGCGCAGGGCGGTGTGTTTTTTCTCTTCACCAGCCACCGAGCACTGCGCGAAGCAGGTGAGCTATTAAAAGATACCTTGCCTTACCCTTTACTAATTCAGGGCGAGAGCTCGCGCCGCCAATTGCTTGATGAATTCCGCGAGGTGGGAAATGCAGTGCTATTGGGCGCTGCTAGCTTCTGGGAGGGCATTGATGTGCGAGGCGATGCGCTACGGTGCGTTATAATTGATAAGCTGCCATTTGCATCCCCAGGGGACCCGGTGGCTGCGGCCCGCATTGAGCACATTGAAAAGCAAGGTCGTCGTGCTTTTATGGAGTTTCAAGTGCCCCATGCGGTGCTTACCCTGCGGCAAGGCGCGGGACGTTTGATTCGTGACCCTAAGGATAAAGGATTGCTCGTACTTGCTGACCCGCGTATTGTGAACAAAGGTTACGGCAGTTTGTTTTTAAAAAGCCTGCCCAATATGACACGCACCCGTAAGCTTGATGTGGTGCAACGATTTTTTAGGTTAGTGCATGAAAATCCTCGCCCTTGAAACCTCAACAAATGCTTGCTCCGTCGCTTTATGGCAGTCAGGTGAAGATACCGCGGAACTTTTTGCCGTGGCGCCGCGTCAACAAACAGAGTTGGTGCTGCCCATGGTGGAGCAACTGCTACAGGAGCAAGGAATAAGCCCGCAAGAGCTCACCGGTATAGCCGTTGGTCATGGCCCAGGCGCTTTTACAGGAGTGCGCATTGCTGTGGCCGTGGCGCAAGGGTTGGCCTACGGCCTTAATCTGCCAGTGGTGGGCGTATCGAGCCTAGCTGCAAGTGCTTGGCAAGCCTATGCGGCGGGGGCTCAAGGGCTCGTACTTGTTGCTCAAGATGCGCGCATGAATGAAATTTACTGGGGACTTTATAAAGGCAATACCCAAGTTTTAGAGGCGCTTAGCCCTGACACCCTAGTGCCTGCGGAGCAACTCCCTGAGTTGCCAACTGCTGTGGTATGGGCCACTGGTAGCGCCCAAGAAGCGTATCCGCAAGCCTGCGCTGCGCTTGGTGTGGAGCACTGGCTAAGCCCTGGTTACCCCAGCGCTCAAGCGGTGGCGGCCTTGGCAGTGGCTGAATTTCAAGCAGGACGCACCTTTAGCGCCCAACAGCTAGAGCCTTTGTACTTGCGCCAACAAGTGGCTACCCCTAAATCCACATAACAATAAACGAAGGAATTGGCATGAGTCATTGGGATAGACCAAATCCGCACATTATCCCTTTGCGCGTCACGGCAAAGGCCATCGACCGCTTAGGTCACGTGAACAATGCAGCCTATTTGCATTGGTTGGAAGACGCTGCTTGGTCCCATACGGCAGCGCTCAATCTTGATTGGCCGCTACACCAAGCTTTAAACCGCACCTTTGTGGCGCACCGCACAGAGCTTGATTATCTTGCACCCGGGTTTGAAGGTGATGTACTAGAAATAGGCACTTGGGTGGCCGCCAACGATGGGCGCTTAACCCTAGAGCGGGAATATCAAATCTACCGTCCCAGTGACGCAACCACCTTGCTACGGGCGAAAACCCGTTGGGTGTGTGTGGAACTCACCACGGGCAAGCCTCGACGCATGCCAAAAGAGTTTGTTGATGGGTATGTGGTCACAGAGAAAACGGAGTAAAACATGGATTGGTTGAAAACCTTAGTACTGGCCATTATTCAGGGCCTCACCGAATTTTTGCCGGTATCAAGCTCTGCACATTTAATTTTGCCTGCTCAGTTGTTGAATTGGGAAGACCAGGGGCTTGCCTTTGATGTGGCGGTGCATTTGGGTACCTTAATAGCGGTGCTTTGGTACTACCGTAAAATGTTGATTGCTATGGTGCAAGGCGCCTTGGAGGGAGTCACACAGCAGCGCATGAATGAGGATTTGCGCCTCGGCCTTCTGTTAGTGTGGGCTACACTGCCAGCGGTGATTGTCGGCTTTTTAGGCAAGGACTTTATTCAAGAGTACACCCGCGACATTACTTTAATAGCTACCACTACCCTAGTGTTTGGTGTGTTGATGGGGGTGGCTGAACGTCGCGGCAATAATAGCATAGAGTTATTAAAAGTAGGATTAGGCTTGGCAACGTTAGTGGGCTTAGCCCAAGTGTTGGCTTTAATTCCTGGTACTTCCCGAAGCGGCATCACCATTACTGCTGCCTTGTTACTAGGGTTTCGTCGCGAAGCGGCAGCCAACTTTTCGTTTTTGTTATCTATTCCCATCATTCTTGGCGCGCTAGTGCTGATGAGCTTTGATTTAGCCACTGAGGAGCAATTGTATACTCATACGCAGTTGTTGGTGGCGTGCATTGTTTCAGGAATAGTGGGGTATTTAAGCATAGCGGCGTTTGTGGGTTTTATTAGCCGGTTTGGCATTATGAGTTTTGTGTATTATCGCGTGGTGTTGGCTTTGGTACTATTTGCTTTTTTTGTGCCTTGGCAGCAATTAATGGTCTAAGATGCTTGCTTATTTGCCCGATACCCATGCCCCAGCGTGGGCTACTGTGCTCACGGAAGAAGAGGCCCACAACCAAGGCAAAGCATTGGTACTTGGTTGGCATGAGGGCCGCTTAAGCCTCTGGCCGCCCATGGGTCGAGAAACTCCCGTTGCGGTGGATTTTTTGCAAGGCGCGCTAGGCTACCGTATTAGCCAAGGCCGAGTTAAGCATGAGCGCTTGGTAAAAGCCATGGGACGTTTGCCCAATAACAGTTTGATTGTGGATGCCACTGCTGGCTTAGGCCGTGACAGTGCTTTGCTAGCAGCGGCGGGTTTCGAAGTGCTAATGCTTGAAGCCAACCCCGTTTTGCAGCAATTGCTTAGCGATGGTCTGCTTCGCCTCCAAGGGCAGTTGCCGCTGAGGCTAATAACAGGGCGAGCTGAAGATATATTGCCCCAGCTTACCCCGCAAGTGGTATATCTAGACCCTATGTTCCCCGAGCGCAGAAAAAGTGCAGCAGTAAAAAAAGAGCTCGCTTGGTTGCAATATATTGCTCCCATCCCAAGTCATGGGGAAGAGGCAAACTTACTGAATATCGCACGCCGTGCAGCCACTCATAAGGTTGTGGTGAAGCGCCCCGCTAACGCCCCTTTCTTGGGCGCAGAAGCGCCAAATAGCCAATTACCAGGTAAGGCAGTACGCTTTGATGTGTATTTGCCAATTTCCTAGTTAAATTATCCGGCGGCAAGCCTTTCCTGTTCTAGCACTGCTACTAATTCAGCAGCACCCATTTCACGAATTTGCGCCACCCCCGTGCCTGCCCAATGCACGGCGAAATCAGTGTTGTGCTTGGCTTCCGCCACTTTATTCAGTGCCTTAGTCATACTGTAGGGATAGGGATAAGGAGGCATTTCGTGAATATGTTTATCTAAATCTTGGTGCAAGCGATTAACAAAGCCGCGGGCAGGGCGGCCTGAAACAACGCGTATTAGTGCTGTGTTATCCCCTGTGCCATGCTTTAAGGCGTGGCGATGGGCAGCAGAAGTATTGGTTTCTGGACACAATAAAAAAGCGGTGCCAAGTTGCGCTGCAGAGGCGCCCGCCTTGATGACAGCGGCAATGTGTTCGCCGGTCATAATGCCACCAGCGGCGATAAGCGGCAGCTGCGTTGCGGCTTTTATTTGCGGTAGCAAGCTATGTAAGGGGATGAAATCATTGTGGCGTGTATCAAGGAACACCCCTTGGTGGCCACCTGCTTCAGCTCCTTGCACTATAATGGCGTCTAGCCCTGCCGCTTCTATGGCTTGGGCCTCCTCGATGCGTGTGGCACAGCCAAGTAACATTATCCCTGCCGCTGTAAAAGCGCTAATTACCTCAGCAGCGGGCAAACCAAAATGAAAACTTAAAACGGGTGGCTTTTCCTCTAATAACATCTCCACCATGGCAGGATTATCGTGAAGGCTAACATAGTTAGAAGAGAGCGAGTCGGGTGTGCTGCTACCTAGGGCATCAAAATAAGGGACGAATAAGGAAGTCCAAAACTGCTCTTGGGTATCTTCTAGGGGTAAGGATTGGTGGCAAAAAAGATTGAGATTGAACGGCTTGTGGGTTAGTGAACGGATAGTACGAATATGTTGGCGGGTGGTTTCCACATCCAGCGCGGCGCAACCGTGGCCACCAAGAGCGCCTGCATTAGCTACCGCGGCGGTGAGCTCGGGTGTGGTGGAGCCAGCCATGGGGGCTTGCAGAATAGGATATTCAATACCAAGGCGTTGTAAGAATGGGTGTGGCATAGGGCCTCCTTATTGGGTGAGAGCTACTACTTTAGGCAGGAACGCTCGGGGAGGCTAGGAGAAAGTGATGCCGCTAGCGAGGCTAGCGGCAAAGCAGCTTATTGGCTAAGAACCCACTTAGCTAGTTCTTCTGCTTCTTCTTCTGTCACGTTGTTGGGTGGCATTGGGATTGGGCCCCAAGCACCACTGCTACCGTTTTTGATATGGTTAGCAAGGGTTTCCACAGCGTTTTCATCATCTGCATATTTTTCTGCAACATCTTTGTAAGCTGGGCCAACGATCTTGTTTTCCACCGCGTGACACGCTACGCAGCCTTTGGTTTTGTATAGGTCACTGCCCTCTGCTACTGCAGGCTGAACCACAAAAGCTGCACCAAGTGCAAACATAGGGATGAGTAGTTTTTTCATAATATTCCTCACTGAATGACACAAATATTGTGTGTTTTTTGCTTTGCGCGGATATCAGTATACATAGCGTGCCTTGGGAGTAACAGAAGCTAAGCCATTAATTGTTGCCATTGATGATTATAATCAAGATGAGAAAACGCTAAACAATTGATAAAAATTAGGAAATATATAAAAGTGTTTGGGCCTCGCGTAAGTGGATGTTAATAACGGTAAAAATGAATAGAAAATAGGTGTGTGCTATGGCGGCTAAAAAGCCGAAAACGGTATTTGCGAGTGGTTATATTTTTCCTGTGGCTGCTTTATACGCCTCTATGATAGTGCCTTGGTCTGTGCTGGCGCTGCTTGGGGTTATACCTGCACCGCCGGGGTTGTTAAGTGTTTATGGTCACGCCCATGAACTGTTAGCTGGGTATGGTATTTTGGTGGTGGCAGGCTATTTGCTGGGTAAAATTCGGCCATTGCATTTAGGGGTCTTCTTGGCCACTTGGTTGCTAGCAAGGGTGAGTTTTTTATGGGCGCCAACCTCGGCGCTAGCTATGATAACTGCGTTGGCAGTCGCCGCCTTTGTGGCTTGGTTTACGGTGCCACGGTTCGCACGTTCGGCCAAAAAGTGGCGTAACAAAAGCTTGGTGCCTTTGCTCGCACTGTTAAGTCTGATGGTGTTTTTGGTGTCTGTGCCTGTATGGAATACCCATAAAGTTTTATTGGTGTTTATTGCGGCGTTGGCGTTGCTGATGTTCTTTATGGGCGGGCGCACGCTAGCGCCAGCGGTGGCGGGGCATTTAATTAAACAAAAGATTCCGATGCCGGCGCGGGTGCAGCCCAATGTGGAAGGTGCTGGGATTATATTCATGTTTTTAGCCATTGCCTTGTTGCCTCTCGCCCCAGCAGTGGCTGCTGTTTGTTTGGGAATTGTAGGTTGCCTTGTGCTGATACGTATGTGGCGTTGGCAGCTGTGGCATTGCGCTGATCGCATTGATCTATTGTTGCTGGCGGCGGGGTATGCGTGGTTGGGTATAGGGTTGATACTGCTTGGTGCTGGCCTAGCGGCTAAACCCCAATGGCTAACGGCAGGTGTGCATGCTATTACGGTGGGAGCTATGGGGGTGCTTACGGTAACTATTATGGTGCGTACCCAAGTGGTGCGCCGCTTCAGAGATGCCAATTTATTTGCTACGAGTCATATGGCAGGAGCCTTGATGAACCTAGCAGCACTAGTGCGCGTAGGGCAGGCACTTAACGTATTGCCTTGGGCAAGCCTGTATGTGGCAGCAGCACTATGGAGTGCTGCTATGTGGTGTTTGCTATGGGTGATTTGGCAGTGCCGAGAAAAGCAGGCTTAGTCGAACTCTTCGAGGCGCTCGCGATCAAGAATGCAAATCATGCGCCCGTTCACACGGATTAATCCTTCGTTGCCAAGGTTATGCAAAATTCGCGAGAAGGTTTCAGGCTGAATGGAAAGATGGCCCGCCACTAAGCGCTTGGCCATGGGCAATTCAAAGCTAAGCTCCTCGCAGTCACCGCACTGGCGTAGGCCTTGAGATAAGAGGTAACGAATCACTCGGTGTGTCGCGTTTTTGAGCGAAAGCATTTCGATTTCGCCCACGCGGCGGTGCAAGCGCATAGAAAGAGCTGCGAGCAGAGCCATGGCTGTGTCTTCACTGCGGCGCACAAGCTGGCGGTACACGTCATTAGAGAGCATCAATAGCTGAGTGGGCTGCACCGCTTGTGCAGAAGCCACATAAGCATCGCGGCCCATAAACATCATGGCCTCAGCGAAGGTGCTGCGGTCGCCCACCACCTCTAGTACTTTTTCCTGGCCATCAGGTGTGGTGCGGAAAATTTTGACACTGCCAGAAATTACAAAACAGAAGTAATGGCAAGGATCCCCTTGTTTAAAAACAGCTTCGCCTTTTTCTAAGTTCACTAAGCGGCTATCGTCGAGCAACTCTGCAAGCTGTTGCTCGTTCAGCGCAGTGAATAAATGATGTTCGCGTAATACTTTTTGGTACAGGGGATGGGGTTTCATGCGGGGCTCCAATATCCAGGCGAGGCACATGGTAACACAGAATAATAAAGCGTTAAGAAAGCCCGCCTAAGCGGCGGGCATAAGCTAGCTTTCTGCCGTTGGTTGTTCTGGTGGGCCGGTGACGTCGCGGCGGGTGAGCTGCGCGATGGCTTGGCGTAAACTCGGGCTTAATATGCGATGGGCTTCGTTGTCGAGGGTCAGCAGACGCTCGTCGAAGCTTAAACTTTCATCCTCCGCCACCGTAACCAACTCATAAGTGACTAGCTGCTGGATAAAGCTACGCAATACGGTGCGGTCGAAAAATTCAGGCGAATTAAATTCAAAGAGCAAACTGAGGCGCTCGGCGGTGAGATGGGCCAAATCCTCTAAGCTTTTGAGCGTTAGCTGCTGATTGCCGTGTTGTACCAAAATGCGTACTGTCAAATAAAAACGCTCTAAGGCTTGAGATACCGTTTGGGCAAGATGATTGAGCATGTCATTGGCCATGGTGTTATGAGGTGCACCGCTGTAGCAATTATCTTGCTGCTCAATCAGCCCTTGTTCGCAAAGGGTGCTAAGGATTTGGTCCACCTGCGCGCTCAGGGCGTCTTCGGTGGCCCAAGGTAAGTGATACTCCCCTTGGAAAAACGGGTATAACAGTTGCACCAATTCTTGTAGTTGCTTGCGGCTTATATGATGGGCATCCACTAACAGGGAACAAACTAAGCCCGGCAGCACAAACAGATGGAGGCTGTTATTACGGATATACGCCATTTGTAAGGCTGTGTAAGAATCCGTGGAAATAATGTTGCCTAACTGGTGTTCTTTGCGGGTAATAAAGTCATTAGCAATACCATAGTCAATGGTATTAGAGGGGCTGGTGTTCGATAAGCTAGCCCAAGGGCTATAAGGCGCCTGTTCTAACAAGGTCATATAAAGCTGAAGCTGGCGGCGTAGCTGCTCTTCGTCCATGGCATGTTTGGGGGTGCCTAACAAGGCAAGCGCCAATAGGTTAACAGGATTGGCCACAGCTGCCGCATTGATGCGGGTTACAATATTTTGCCCGAGATTACCAATGGCTGTGCGCAACTGATCGCTATCGGGGGCTTCATTGCTTTCCCAGTGCGGTAGCTGCTCTGCGAGGTATTCTTCAAGCAAAATAGGGTCGCCGAAGCTCACATGCACCTCGCCAAAGTGACTACGTAAAATTGAAAGGGAGCGGAAGAACCCAAACACGCTTTCTTTTTGTTTTTGCTGGCCAGTGAGCTCACCAATGTAAGTACTGCCTTCGATTAACTTTTCATAGCCCACGTATACCGGCACAAAAGCAATGGGGCGGCTGCGGTCGCGTAGATAGCTTTGTACTGTCATGGCAAGCATGCCTGC